>ENA-UOUL01000467-UOUL01000467.1-bioreactor-metagenome-genome-assembly--contig:-NODE-467-length-68959-cov-25.909396_pt1 | contig 68959 bp, 63 predicted proteins | sample MGYA00249838_ERZ747220 | MGnify/ENA primary metagenome ERZ747220 (study PRJEB28778, sample SAMN05720191) | bioreactor metagenome | isolation source: Anaerobic biogas reactor | place: USA:Washington... | reverse complement strand
GTGCCGTTACGCGATACAAGCGATGGCTGGCGGTCCGGTTCGTCAGCCGTCTATCGACCGCTGCCCCACTTCGCCGCTAAAGACACGCTCGTCCGGCCCTCCAGTCGAGACCTCAGACATGAACTGACTCAAGGCGCGCGCCATCCGCCACGTCGGTCACGTACCGGGATGTACCGAAAAGTCAGCACAAAGTCGGTCTGAGACTGGTCGAGGTGGTCCATGCGCATCAGGTACCATCTCTAGCAACAGCCAACGAGATCCGTTCCAGGACTGTCAGATTGGTCGAGTTGAGGCGAGATTCGGCGAAAAGATCCGAGTGTCTCTTCACCCCTCTTGATTTCAGAAGGTTAGGGGTTCGAATCCCTTCGGGCGCGCTCTCGCAAGAGACAGATCTGTGTTGAGACAGAAGAAGTAGGCCCCGACCAGCGGCAACGCGGTCGGGGCTCACTTGTGTCCAGGGGGTGTGCGGCGCCCGGTCTGCTGCAGCCGGTATGCGTGGGTCGCCTTCCCGGCGGTCGCGGCCCTACTACGTGCTCACCGTCGGCGCACCGATGGGCACCTCGGCGAGGGAGAAGAGCTCGCGGACCCCGATGGCGCACATCACCGCGCCGCCGACGGCCAGGACGATGCCGGGTCCCACCAGCCAGTCGGCCTGCTCGAAGAACCACGACCCCGTCACCGCGCGGACGAGGTAGTAGAGCGGGAGCCCCACGCCGACCGCGGCCGCGATGACCGCACCGATGATCGTGAACAACCGCCAGGGGGCCAACGCCGAACCCAGCGCGAGGAAGCTCGCGTACCAGACCCACAGTCCCGGCTGACCGGCCAACGTGATGACGGGTTCTGAGGCGTTGAAGGAGAACCCGATCGCCGAGATGTTGCCGACGTTGGTCCAGAACCAGGGGAGGAAGGCTCCGAGGAACAGGGCGATCGATCCGAAGAGGATCTTCTTCTGCCCGGGGTGGAGCCGTCGACGCTGACGAGCGGGTGCAGCCATGGCTTCACGATAGACGCGGGTCACGAGGATGACGGGTCATCGCCCGCTCGCTTTGCGCGAACGTGGGTGTTGGGCGCCAAACGGCTCCACGCATACGAGATCGTCAGGTGATGGTGCCGTTGACCGCGCTTGAGCGACCGTTCGCCGTTTCGAGAAAGCCATACATCGACAGCAGGTGCGCCGGAACTCCCTAGCCGTGGACGAGCGCCACTACGTTCGCCGACAGCCAGCAAGCCGGCTGGTGATCCGACGTCAATGAGGACGGCTTATGGACGCTCAGCAACGCCAGGAGTACTGGCGCTCAAACCTGAAGATCATGGCGATCCTGCTCATCATCTGGGCCCTGGTGTCCTACGGTGCCGGGATCGTGTTCGTTGAACCGCTCAACAATGTCTCCTTCCTGGGCGTGCCGCTCGGGTTCTGGTTCGCCCAGCAGGGATCGATTGTCACCTTCGTGATCCTCATCTTCGTGTACGTGAAGCTGATGGACCGCCTGGACCAGAAGTACGGCATCACCGAGTACGAGCAGGAGGTGCACCACCCATGAGCTCGACTCAGCTGTGGACCCTTGTCTTCGTAGCGCTGACTTTCAGCTTCTACATCTTCATCGCCTACCGAAGCCGCGTCTCCGACACCGCCGGCTTCTACATCGCAGGTGGTGGAATCCCCGCTCCGGCCAACGGTGCCGCGATCGCGGCCGACTGGATGAGCGCCGCGTCATTCATCTCGATGGCCGGCATCATCGCCTTCTCGAACAACGGCTACGCCGGCTCGGTCTTCCTCATGGGATGGACCGGTGGGTATGTGCTGCTCGCCCTTCTCCTCGCGCCGTACCTGCGTAAGTTCGGCAAGTACACCGTCCCCGACTTCGTCGGTGACCGCTACAGCGAGGCCGCGCGCCTGATCTCGGTGGTCTGCGCGCTCGTCATCTCCTTCGTCTACGTGGCCGGCCAGATGGGTGGCGTCGGCATCGTGTTCCAGCGCTTCCTCGGTGTCGACCGCACGCTCGGTGTCATCATCGGCATGGTCATCGTGTTCTTCTACGCCGTTCTCGGTGGCATGAAGGGCATCACCTGGACGCAGGTCGCGCAGTACTCCGTCCTCATCGTCGCCTACATCATCCCGGTGTTCGCGATCTCGGCGAAGCTCACCGGCAACCCCATCCCCTACCTGTCCTTCGGGGAGATCCTCCAGAAGCTCGACGAGCTGCAGGTGGGTCTCGGTATCGACGCGTACACCGAGGCGTTCACCCGGACGTCGATGGTGAACATGGTGCTCATCACCGCAGCGCTGATGTTCGGGACGGCGGGCCTGCCGCACGTCATCGTCCGCTTTTACACGGCCAAGAGCGTGCGGGCCGCCCGCTACTCCGCGCTGTGGGCGCTGTTCTTCATCGCCATCCTCTACACGATGGCTCCCGCCATCGGTGCGATGAGCAAGTTCAACGTCATCAACAGCCTCGACGGCACCGCCGTGGAGGACACACCGGGGTGGTACAACACCTGGTCCGATGTCGGTCTGATCACCCACAACGACCTCAACTCCAACGGCGCGATCGACCTCGCCGGTGGCTTCGGTGAGGGCACGGAGATGATCATCAACAACGACATCGTCGTCCTGGCCGCACCTGAGATCGCGGGCCTCCCGGCTCCGATCGTGGGTCTGGTCGCCGCCGGTGGTCTCGCCGCTGCGCTCTCCACGGCGTCGGGTCTGCTGCTCGTCATCTCGAGCTCGGTCGCGAACGACATCTACTACAAGAAGGTCAACCCGCAGGCCTCCGAGGCCAAGCAGCTGCTCGTCGGCCGGATCGCGATGGGTGCAGCGATCGTCGTCGCCGGATACCTCGGCATCAACCCACCTGGCTTCGTCGCCGAGGTGGTCGCCCTGGCCTTCGGTCTCGCAGCGGCGAGCTTCTTCCCGATCCTGTTCCTCGGGATCTTCTGGAAGAAGGCCACTGCTGCGGCAGCCGCAGCCGGTATGGCAGTCGGTCTGTCGGTCACCCTGCTGTACCAGCTGTGGACGCTGCCGACGTTCTTCGGCAACGACACCATCCTGGACATCCCCGCCACCGGCATCGGCACCATCGGCATGATCCTGAACCTGCTGACGATCCTCATCGTCTCGCAGTTCACGACCCCGCCGACGCCGGTCATGCAGAAGGTCATCGAGGACGTCCGCTACCCCGGACGCTCCGAGCTGGTCGTGGCTCACGCCGAGGGCAAGCTCTCGGAGGAGGAGCTGCACGGAAGGCACGACCACTAGGTCCTGTCCTTCCCCCACACGCCGGCGCCCCACGGTCCGAGAAGGTCCGTGGGGCGCCGCTGTGTCTGCGCGCGGGTGGTGGTTCCTGACCGGGTTGTGGTGGGGTGACCGGGTTGTGGCGGGGTGACCGTGCAAATTCCGGGCCACCGCGTGGTAAGCCGGTCACCCGGGCAGAAGCGGGTCAGGCGGTCAGAAGCCGGTCGCGTCCCCGATCCGTTGACCACGCCGAATGCGCGGGTGCCCCCTCGGTCCGCCGTCACCGGCGGATCGGGTAGCCACGGCGTATGCGCAGCCGCCTCCCGCAAGCCGGTCACCTCCGGGCTCGGGTGACCACGGCATACCTCGGGCCGGCCACACCTGCCCTGTCACCACGCCAAGAGTCACGACGAGTGAGGTCCTGCAGGCTAACTCCCCCACGGCGAGCCCGCCGCCGATAGGGTTGCCGCACCCTGGACGAGAGGACTCGAAGATGAGACTCATGCGCAGTGCGATCGCCCTTGTTCTCGCTCTGGTGGCGAGCCTGGTGTGGTCTTCAGTCAGTGTGGCCAGCTCTGGCAATAAGGGGAACTCGCCCAACGCGTCGGCCAGTGCCAACGCGGGCGCCTCGAGCCAGGGAGCCCAAGGCGGGTGGTCCATCGAGGTCAAGTCCTCGCCCCCTGAGTATGTCTCCGACGGAGACGCCAGGCTGTGGGTCACGGTACCGCCGGGCCAGATCGACAAGGTGCTCATCACGCTAGACGGGCGTGACGTGACGTCCGCCTTCGAGGCGATCGACAAGGGCAAGCTCGAGGGAGTCGTCGACGGCCTGGTCGTGGGTGAGAACACGGTCGAGGTCCGTCCCCGCAACAGTCGCGGAGCGGCATCCGCGGCCCTGACCCTGACCAACTACCCGGTCACCGGGCCGATGTTCTCCGGCCCGCAGCAGACGCCGTTCTGGTGCTCCACCGACGGGCACCGCGGCAATGCCGAGCTCGGTCCGATCACCGATCGCGCCACGTGCTCGACCGACCGCGTCGTCTCGTTCAAGTACCGCAACACCTCGGGTGCGTTCGTGAACTACGACCCCGCCGCTCCTCGCCCCGCCGACATGGCGAAGACGACGACAACGGACGGGAAGGAAGTCGACTTCATCATCCGGTGGGAGCGCGGCACGATCAACCGCTTCATCTACTCGATCGCCATGCTCTCGCCGGAGACGCAGACTGACAGCCCGGACCTCTCCGCGTGGAACAAGCGCCTCATCTACTCCTTCCAGGGCGGCGTGGGCATCGGGCACTACCAGGGCAACCCGAGCAGGAGTGCGGCCTTCTACGACTACGGCCTCTCGAGCGGGTATGCGGTTGTCTACTCGACCGGGAACAAGACCGGCGAGCACTACAACCTCCAGCTCGGTGGCGAGACCGCGATCATGGTCAAGGACCGTTTCGTCTCCGCGTACGGGGTCCCCGAGTACACCGTCGCTGTCGGAGGCTCTGGTGGTGGGATCCAGCAGTACATCTACGCCCAGAACCATCCGGGGCTGATCGACGCAGCCATCCCGCAGTACTCGTACCCCGACATGGTCACCCAGACGATTCACATTGGGGACTGCGAGCTCCTGGGGCGGTGGATGGATCTGCGCGTGATCGGCGGAGATGGGCGCTGGAAGGACTGGCAGAACCGGACCCGGCTGATCGGCCTCAACGCCACGGACGCGGTGCCGAACCCCACGGCCCTGGCTCAGCCCTACCTGGACTTCGGTGCAGACGAGTGCCAGATGTCCTGGCGTGGCCTGTCGCCGCTCGCGCTCAACCCACACTTCGGTACGGTGTCCGGCATCACCCCCCAGGAGCAGGCCGATGTCCACTGGACACACTGGGAGGACCTGGTCAACATCTACGGCCGGGCCGAGGACGGCTTCGCCCGCAGCGCCTGGGACAACGTCGGTGTGCAGTACGGACTGCAGGCGCTCACCGACGGCTGGCTGCCGAAGACTGACTTCCTCACACTGAACGCGCAGATCGGTGGCTGGAAGAACGAGCCCGACATGGTGCAGGAAGGATGCCCGTTCATCGAGCAGCTGTGTGCCGTGCCGAACCCGGAGCCTGACGTGTGGAGCCTGCGCAACCAGACGTTCGACCTGGCCAACCCTGCTGCCGTCGCGCCTCGCACCGAAGCCGACCCCGGCGCGATCGAGGCGGCCTACACCTCGGGCATCGTCAACCACGGCGACATCGAGATCCCGGTGATCGACTGGCGCAACTACCTCGAGCGCGAGCTCGACATGCACAACAGCCACCAGTCCTTCGCCGCGCGTCAGCGGCTGCTCGACTGGGACGGTGACGCGTCCAACCAGGTCATCTGGTTCACGGATGTCTCCCAGCCGGGCGGGCAGCGCTACGACCAGACGCCTCTGGCGTTCCAGGTCATCGACGAGTGGATGGCCAACATCGCCGCCAACCCGAAGAAGAGTGTCGCGGCGAACCGGCCGGCTCGCGCAGTCGACTCGTGCTTCGACACCAACGGTGCGCTCATCTACGCCGGCGCGGACGCATGGGCCGGCATCCTCGATGACCGCGACCCGGGAGCCTGCACCCAGGAGTTCGAGCTCTACTCCACCTCGCGGATCGTCGCGGGTGCACCGATCACCGGTGACGTGTTCAAGTGCGAGCTCCAGTCTGTGGAGTCGGCGATCGCCCGCGGTGTCTACGGCGATGTCGAGTTCTCCCCGGTGGAGGTCGCGCAGCTGAAGACGATCTTCCCGACCGGCGTCTGCGACTACACGCTAGGAGACTCGCGCCGTCCCGCGAACCTCTGAGACGCACGCCGGCGCCCCACGGTCCGAGAAGGTCTGTGGGGCGCCGCTGTGTGTCCGTGCGGGTGGTGGGTCGTGACCGGGTTGCGATGGTCGTGACCGGGTTGCGATGAGGGTGACCGGGTTGTGGTGGGATGACCGTGCAATTTCCGGGTCACGGCGTTGTAAGCCGGTCAGCGGGGCATAAGCGGGTCAGTCGGTCGGAAACCGGTCAGCGGGGCATAAGCGGGCCAGGCGCCGTAAGCCGGTCACCGTGGGGCCGACTGACCACGGGGTATGCGCGCGGCTGGCTCCCGCACGCCGGTCACGTGAAGGATGGGGCGACCACGGCATACCTGCTCCGGGGGTTGGCCCGCTCAGGTGAGGGTCATCGTCCCGCCGACGGGAAGGACGTGGGCCTCGGCGGAGCAGCGCTGGGACAGCTCGGCGGGTAGAGCGTCGCCGGGGGCGGTTGTCCAGTCGAGGCGACTGGACGGCCAGCCGCGCGGGTGGAGGGTGCCGTAGTGGATCGGCATGACAGCGCGGGCGCCGCTGCGCACGGCGGCCTCGGCTGCCTCCGCCGGACCCATGTGGCCGGCCGACAGCCGCGGCCCCCAGCCGCCGATCGGGAGCAGGGCGAGGTCGATCGGAGCCTCCGCGATCGAGGGCAGCGTGTCCATGTTCGGGTAGAGCGCGGTGTCACCGGCGAACCAGACGACGACCTCGGGTCCACGGATGAGCATGCCCACGGCGCCGTTCGGCCGGTGCGGCATCGGACGGGCGTCATGGACCGCGGGCACGAGCCTGACCTCGACCTCATCGGACAACCGGTGCCAGCCCTCCGGCGAGACCACAGGAGCATGCAGCCCCTGACGGCGCACCCACTCGGAGTTGCTCTCCTCGGTGAGCACCGGGAGAGGGGCGTCGCCGGCCTCCGAGAGCAATTGCAGTGAGGGCAGGTCCGCGTGGTCGTGATGGAGGTGGGAGATCAGCACCGCGTCGACAGCGGGCAGATCCGCGACTGGCGCCAGGTCACGACGTCGACGCAGCACACCCATCCGCTCTCGCAGCACCGGGTCGGTGACGATACGCAGCCCGGCGAGCTCGATGAGGACGCTCGCGTGACCCAGCCAGGTCACGCGAGCGGGCTCCTCCGACCGGGACTCAGGGGCCTCACCGGAGGAGTCGAACCCCATCGGAACATCGCTCGTCATGATGGCCCCCAGTATCGGCCGTTCCGGGATGAGGAACGACGAACGGGCACAACAGAGCGTCCAACGGCGAAGGCGGACTGCTGTGAGGAGGGATCCATCACAAAGGCCGACTCCAGGATGCACCGCCATGACCCACTCTGGTGAAATGGGTCTGGCGCCCGATCGCAAGAGGTGGCGAGCAACGCCCCACGACGTGTGCGCCACACGGAGAAAGGTGCGGCGACCGTGGTCGATGTTGACAAGGTCCTGGCTGATGCGGGTCTGAATAATCCTGCGGTGAAGGAGTTCGTCCAGCACTGGGTGGACCACACCGGAGCCGAGCGCCTCGAGGTGGTGAATGCCTCAGACGACGCGCGCCTGATCAAGGAGGGTCTGGACGCGGGGGAGATCCTCCCCGCCGGCGAGGGGCTGTACTACTCGAGGTCCTACCAGAAGGACACCGCCCGCTCGGAGGAGCGGACCATCGTTGCGACGAGCAACGAGCGGGACAAGGGTGTCTACAACAACTGGCGCCACAGCGATGAGGTCCGTCCCATCGTCGAGGGGCACATGAAGGACGCACTCAAGGGCAAGACGATGTACGTCATCCCCTACCTCATGGCACCTCCCGGAAGCCCGCTCGAGAAGTACGCCGCCGGCGTCGAGCTGACTGACAACCGCACCGTCGTCATGCACATGATCCGGATGGCCCGGGTCGGCGTCGACCTCATCAACAACCTCGCGGAGCCGGACTCCTTCGTCCGCGCCGTGCACGTCACCGGTGACCTGAAGAACCTCGGCCAGGGCACCCCGGACGACAAGCGCTACTTCGTCACGGTCGCCGACGAGCGCACCATCCTGCACTTCGGCAGCTCCTACGGCGGCAACGCCCTTCTCGGCAAGATCGCGCACGGTCTCCGTCAGGCCGCCTACGACGGCTACGTGTCGGACGAGTTCCTCTCGGAGCAGTTCATGCTTCTCGGGATCACCGACAAGGAGACCGGCAAGACCTGGCACGTCTGCGGTGGCTTCCCGAGCGCCTCGGGCAAGACCAACCTCGCGATGACGCTGGCTCCGGACGCCCTCGGCGACCGCTACCACGTCTCCTTCTACGGAGACGACATCGCCTGGCTCTGGATCGGCGAGGACGGGCTGCTCTACGGCCTCAACCCCGAGAACGGCGTCTTCGGCGTCGCCAAGGACACCAACGAGCAGACGAACCCGACCGCGATCGAGTCGATCAAGCCGGGCACCCAGGCCCTGTTCACCAACGTCGCCTACAACGAGATCACCCACGAGGTCTGGTGGGAGGGCAAGACCAAGCACCACCCGGATCCCGAAGAGGGATGGATCGACTGGAAGGGCGAGCGGATCACCGACCGCCTGCCCAGTGAGCGTCACGAGCCCTGGGCGCACCCGAACAGCCGGTTCACCACGAGCCTCGCCAACGTGCCGAACGTCGCGCCCGACTACAACAGCCCCAAGGGCGTGAAGATCGACGCGATCATCTTCGGTGGTCGCACCCGCGACCGTGAGCCGCTCGTCCGCGCGATCACCGACCTCGCAGAGGGTGTCTACGACGGCCTCACGCTCGGCGCCGAGGCGACCTCCGCCGCGGAGGGTGTCGAGGGTCAGCTGCGCTACGACCCCATGTCGATGCGGCCCTTCATGTCCTACCCCGAGGGTGACTACGCGAGGCAGTGGCTCAAGATCATCGGCCGGGCCAAGGAGCAGCCGATCTTCGCCCACGTCAACTGGTTCCAGCGTGACCCGGAGGACGGGCACTTCCTGTGGCCCGGATACCGCGAGAACCTTCGCCCCCTGCTGTGGCTGGTCCAGCTCAAGGAGGGCCTGGTCTCCGGTCGCCAGACCCCGGTCGGCATCCTGCCGACGCAGGAGGAGCTCGACCTCACCGGACTCGACCTGCCGCAGGACGAGCTCGACACCATCCTGAGCATCGACGTCCCGCGCTGGCGCCAGGAGATGGGCTTCCGCGAGGAGCACCTCAAGCAGTTCCCCAACCTTCCCGAGGAGATCTGGGAGGCCCACCGCCGGGTCGCCATGGCCCTGGAGGACGCTGAGGACTGAGCACAGCTTCAGTTCGACTCGGGCCCCGTCGCGGTATGCGGCGGGGCCCGAGCTGTGTCCCGCGCCTCACCTGCCCCCGAGGGGCGGCCGCCGAGGAGTAGCGTTTGTCCGGAGGCCTATCAATGACGAAGCCCGGCAACGTTGCTCGCACCGTGATGCTGGACGGCCTGCAGGAGCTGATCGACGCTCTGCTCGGCCGTGGCTACACCGTGTTCGGACCGACGGTGGTCGACGGGGTCATCGACTACAGACCCATCACGTCGGTGACGCAGCTCCCCCAGGGCTGGGGCGATGTCCAGGACAACGCGAGCTATCGGCTGCGGCGACGCGACGACGACGCGGTCTTCGCCTTCGCGTGCGGCGCGCAGTCGGCCAAACCCGTCCTCTTCCCGGCCGACGAGCTCCTGTGGCGTGCCCGGCTCGGCGGTGCCGAGCCGGAGATCGAGCGAGCGGTCGACGACAAGCCCGCCCCGCCCTACGCCTTCCTCGGACTGCGCTCCTGCGACCTGGCGGCCATCGGGATCCACGACCGGGTCCTCTCCTCCCGCCAGTTCGGTGATACCCATTACGCCCTGCGCCGGGAGGACACTCTCATCGTCGCGGTGACATGCACCGACCCGGCGGGCACCTGCTTCTGCGTCTCGATGGACACCGGCCCGGTGCCGCGCTCCGGCTTCGACCTTGCGGTGACCGAGCTCTACGCCGACGGCCCGCACCGCTTCGTCGTCGAGGCCGGCACCCCGCGCGGTGAGGAGCTCCTCGACCAGGTCGCGTCCACCGCCGCGAGCGACGAGGACCTCGTAGCGGCAGAGCGGGTCGGCGCCGAGGCGGCTGCGCGGATGGGTCGGGTCCTGGACGGCACGAACCTCAAGGACCTCCTCTATGACAACACCGAGTCGCCCGTGTGGGACGACGTCGCCTCGCGTTGCCTGCGCTGCACGAACTGCACCCTCGTCTGCCCGACGTGCTTCTGCACGTCGATCACCGACGCCTCCGACCTCACGGGCACGACGGCGGAGCGGCATCGGGTGTGGGACTCGTGCTTCTCCGAGGAGTACTCCTACATCCACGGCGGCGCCGTCCGGGAGTCCGGCCGGTCCCGCTACCGCCAGTGGATGACCCACAAGCTCGCCGCTTGGCACGACCAGTTCGGCTCCTCCGGCTGTGTCGGCTGTGGCCGGTGCATCACCTGGTGTCCGGCTGCGATCGACATCACTGCCGAGGTGGCCGAGCTGCGCCGGTTGGCCGAGCAGCGCCAGAGACCACAGGAGGCGCGTCCATGACGATCCGCTCGCTCACCGAGACCCTGCCGGAGCACCCCTTCTTCCAGGGCTTCGACCCCGCCGTCATCGAGCTGCTCGCCGGCTGCGCCCGCAACATCCACCTGCGTCCCGACGAGCTCGTCTTCCGGACCGGTGAGCCGGCCCAGCACTTCTACCTCATCCGGGAGGGGCGGATCGCCCTCCAGGTGCCCGAGCTGAGTGGCGGGTCGAGCATCATCGACACGGTCGAGGCCGGTGACGTGCTCGGCGTCTCGTGGCTGGTGCCGCCCTACCGCTGGCTCTTCGACGCGCGGGCGACCGTCGAGACCAGAGCGGTCTCGTTCGACGCGGAGTGCCTGCGCGCCAAGTGCGAAGCCGACCCGGCAGTCGGGTATGCGGTGCTCACCCGGGTGGCGCACATCATGCACCGCCGGCTCGAGGCGGCCCGCATGCGGATGCTCGACGTCTACGGGGTGCGGCGGGCATGACCGAGCTGCTCGAGGCGACCGCCCAACCGACACCGGACCCGCCGACACCGGATCCCATGGTGCCCAGGGTGTTCCGCGTCGAGCGGACGCGGCAGGACACCCGGGACACCTACACCCTCGAGCTCTCGCCCCTCGACGGTGAGCCCCTTCGCTTCGCCCCCGGACAGTTCACGATGCTCCAGGCCTGGGGCATCGGCGAGGTACCGATCTCCATCAGCGGGGACCCGCACGGGAGCGGGCTGCTCGAGCACACCATCCGCAACGTCGGCAACGTGACGCGCGCGCTCGTGCACACCTCACGTGGCGCGACCGTCGGGGTGCGAGGACCGTTCGGCACCGGCTGGGAGGTCGAGCGCGGCGCAGGCGGCGACGTCGTCTTCATCGTCGGTGGGATCGGGCTGGCTCCACTGCGCCCCGCGATCCTGCACGTCGTCCGTCACCGCGACCAGTACGGGCGGGTCGTGCTGCTCTATGGCGCACGGACCCCGGATGACATCCTCTTCGCCCCGGATCTCGAGCACTGGCAGGATGACTGCGGCATCGACGTCGCGGTCACGGTCGACAACGCACCGCACAGCTGGCGGGGTCGGGTCGGTTTCGTCACATCTCTGATCCCCAGGGCAGGCTTCGATCCGCTGCGGACCACCGCATACGTCTGCGGGCCCGAGGTGATGATGCGCAGCTCCGCGCTCGCCCTGCGCGACCGTGGCGTCGCGGCCGACCGGATCCGGCTCTCCATGGAGCGGAGCATGAAGTGCGGCATCGGGCTGTGCGGGCACTGCCAGCTCCGCGAGCTGTTCCTCTGCGTCGACGGCCCGGTGCTCGGCTTCGACCGGCTCGAGCCCCTCATGTCCAGGTGGGAGCTGTGATGACCACTGACCAGACGAGCGCTGTCCAGATGACCAATGACCACAAGGTCGGTGCCCAAAGAAAGCCGACCCTGGCGGTGTGGAAGTTCGCCTCGTGCGACGGGTGCCAGCTCACCCTGCTCAACTGCGAGGACGAGCTGCTCTCCATTGCGGGCGCGGTCGACATCGCCTACTTCCCGGAGGCCACGAGGGCGGTGGCCGAGGGGCCGTACGACGTCTCGCTCGTCGAGGGCTCGATCACGACGCCGCACGACGCCGAGCGGATCCGCGAGGTCCGGGCCATGTCCGGCACGCTCGTGACGATCGGGGCGTGCGCGACCGCCGGAGGGATCCAGGCGTTGCGCAACCTCACCGACGTCTACGAGTTCCGCAGCATCGTCTACGCCCACCCGGAGTACGTGCAGACCCTCGACCGCTCCACCCCGATCGCGGCCCATGTCGACGTGGACCTCGAGCTGCGCGGCTGCCCGATCGACAAGGGGCAGCTGCTCGAGACCCTGGCCGCCCTGCTCGCGGGACGCAAGCCACGCATACCGACCTACAGCGTCTGCGTCGAGTGCAAGAAGCGCAACAACGTGTGTGTCGCGGTCGCCCACGGGACGCCGTGCCTCGGTCCGGTCACCCAGGCCGGGTGCGGTGCACTGTGCCCGTCCTTCTCGCGGGGCTGCTACGGCTGCTTCGGGCCGCAGGACTCGGCCAACCTGCCGGCGATGACGGACCGACTGCGGGCGCAGGGGATGCGCGAGCCCGAGGTGGTGCGGCTGTACCGGACCTTCAACACCGGCGCCGAGGCGTTCCGGGCCGAGAGTGCCCGGGTCGCGACCCACCCGGCGGCGGCCCATCCGGCAGCTTCGACCCAGACGACCCGCGGGTCCGCGGAGGAGGCGCCGGCATGACCCACACGATGAAGGACGGTGGCCAGGTCCTCCAGGTCGGCATGCTGGCCCGCGTCGAGGGCGAGGGCGGGATGCGAATCGCCTTCAAGGACGGGGTAGTCGAGTCCGTCGAGCTCAACATCTTCGAGCCACCGCGCTTCTACGAGGCCTTCCTGCGCGGACGCAGCTACACCGAGCCGCCGGACATCACCGCGCGGATCTGCGGGATCTGTCCGGTCGCGTACCAGACCGCCGCATGTTGGGCGATCGAGGGGATCTGCGGGGTCGAGGTGCCCGCGCACCTGCGGGCCGCGCGCCGGCTGCTCTACTGCGGGGAGTGGATCGAGAGCCACGCGCTGCACATGTTCCTTCTCCACACTCCCGACTTCCTCGGCTACGAGGGTGCGATCGAGATGGCGGCCGACCACCCGGAGGCCGTCGAGATGGGGTTGCGGCTGAAGAAGGCCGGCAACGAGATCATGGCGATGATGGGTGGTCGGGCCATCCACCCGGTCAACGTCCGCATCGGCGGGTTCTACCGTCTGCCGACCCGCACCGAGCTGCAGAAGATGGTCCCCACTCTCGAGCAGGCCCGTGAGGATGCTCTCGCCGCCATCCGGCTCGTGTCGACCTTCGACTTCCCGGAGATGACCCAGCCCTACCCCTACCTCGCCCTTCGTGCCGAGCACGGGTATGCGATCGAGTCGGGCACCCCGGTCGTCACCACCGGGCTGACGTTCCCCGTCAACGACTTCACCGAGCACATCACCGAGCACCACGAGGCGCACTCCAACGCCCTGCACGCCACGCTCGACGGCGAGACCTATGTCGTCGGACCGCTCGCGCGGTACACCCTCAACTTCGACCAGCTCTCACCCACGTGCCAGGCCGCGGCCCGGGAGGCCGGGCTGGGGGAGACCTGCCGCAACCCGTTCCGGTCGATCATCGTCCGCGGTGTCGAGCTGCTGTATGCGGTGGAGGAGTCCCTGCGCATCATCGGTGAGTGGGTGGACGGGCAGGTGCCCTCCGTCCCGGTGCTGCCGCGGGCCGGTGAGGGCGCCGGTGCCAGCGAGGCCCCCCGGGGCACGATCTTCCACCGCTACGTCCTCGACGCGGGCGGACTCATCGAGGACGCCCAGATCGTGCCGCCCACCTCCCAGAACCAGTCGAGCATCGAGTCGGACCTGCGCGTCGCGGCACAGGAGTGGGTCGACCTCGACGACCACGCCCTCACCCACCGGTGCGAGCAGGCCATCCGGAACTACGACCCGTGCATCTCCTGCGCGACCCATTTCCTCGACCTGCGGGTGGACCGGTCGTGAGCATCCTGCTCGTCGGGCTCGGCCATCCCGATCGGGGCGACGACGCCGTGGGGTCGACGGTCCTGCGGTCGCTGGCCGCCGAGGGCGGCGTGGATGCCGACGGGCCGGGGGACGACGTGCGGATCCTCGTCCTCGTCGACCCGGTCGACCTGCCGCTGCGCTGGGCGGGTGCCGAGTGGGTCGTCGTCATCGACGCCGTGCTCACCGGGGCGGCGCCGGGGACGATCACCGTGGCGGAGCTCGGCGAGAGCGATCCGGGGGAGCAGATCTGGAGCCGGCTGGGCCTCGGGGGCTCGCACGCCTTCGGGCTGGGTGAGGCCGTCGCGCTCTCCCGTGCGCTGGGCCGGATGCCGCAGCGCCTCACGCTCGTGGGGGTCGAGGCGGCCGACGTCACAGCCGGTGCGGGTCTGAGCCCCGCGGTGGCGGAGGCCGTCCCGCGAGCTGTCGCGCGCATACGGGACCTGGTGAGTCGTGAGCGGATCGGAGCCGGCGATGTGCCTCGGTGAGATCGTCCGGCTGGAGTTGCTCGACGGCCCCACGGCCACCGCTCGACTCGGGGAGCGGAACCTCACGGTCTCCCTCGTCACGCTCGACGAGCCGGTCGCGGTCGGCGACTGGGTTCTCACCCACTCCGGCTTCGCGCTGCGCCGGCTCGATCCGGAGGAGGCGGCCGCCGCCCTGTCGCTTCGCAGCGCACCCCACACGTCCACCCCACCCACGACACCCGACCACCTGACAACGCCACTGGAGGATGACCCATGACCCGCACCCGCCGAAGCGGCCTCGTGCTCGCCCTCGTCACCGCGACCATCAGCGCCTTCTCGGTCTACGTCAACGCCCTGGGTGTGCGCGCCTTCGAGAGCGCGACGGTCTACACGACGGCGAAGAACGCCGTCGCCGCACTGATCCTGGGCGTGGTCGCGATCGTCGGTGCCTCGCTGGCTCGGACGACCGCGAGCAGGACCGACACCAGCGGCTCACCCGCTCGCCTCAGCACCAAGGACCGGCTCGGCCTCCTGGCGGTCGGACTCGTCGGCGGCAGTGTCCCGTTCGTCCTCTTCTTCGAGGGTCTCGCGCGTGCGTCGTCCCCACAGGCCGCGTTCATCCACAAGACGCTCGTCGTCTGGGTGGCGATCCTCGCGGTCCTCATCCTGCGCGAGCGGCTCGGTTGGCCGCACTATCTGGCCATCGGCCTGCTGCTCATCGGGCAGGTCGGGCTGTCGAACGCAGGGCTGTTCCCCCTCGACACGGGCGCGCTGATGATCCTTGCGGCGACGCTGCTGTGGTCGATCGAGGTGATCATCGCCAAGCGGCTGCTCTCCCGGGTGCCGAGCCGGACGGTTGCCATTGCCCGGATGGGCCTGGGCGCCGTGGTGCTCGTGCTCTGGGTCGCCGTCCAGGGTCAGTTCGCGGCGCTGTTCGCTGTCAGTGCCGCACAGCTGCAGTGGCTCGCCCTCACCGGCCTGCTCCTCGCCGGCTACGTCAGCTTCTGGTTCGCCGCCCTCGCCCGGGCGCAGGCGGTCGATGTCACCGCAATCCTCGTCGTCGGAGCCGTCGGCACCGCCGTCATCGCGTTCGTCAACGACGGCGTAGCCCTCGCGCCCCAGGCGCCGTGGCTCGGAGTACTCGTCCTGGCCACCGCGCTCGTCGGGTGGTCGATGGTCCGCCGGCCCACCCCCGCCCTGCAGGTGGCCGACCCGGCGCAGGCCCGGTGACCTGCGGGCCGGCCCTGTTCGCGCGGTACGCCTACCCTCCGAACGCGTTGGGCTACTGCGGTCCGGGCGCGCCGGGAGAGCTCCTCGCCCAGATGGCCTACGTCGACGCGACAGGTGGCGACGACCGTGGCCTGCGGCACCTGGCCGCCGGCTTCGAGGGGGCGTGGCCCTACCTCGAGCTCATCGCCGCAGCCAACAACCGACCGGACCCGTTGGACCTGGACGTGGTCACCGCATACTGGGTCGGCAACCGGCTCCTCGATGCCGTCACTCCCGCCCGGCTCCACCGCTCACTCGAGGAACGCTTCGCCAAGCGGACCGGGACGTCCTGGTGGCGGCTGAGCGACGTGGTGTCCGAGGAGGCCGTGCCGCACCACGGCCTCCACGTGTTCGGGGTCTACCCGTGGGTGGGTCTACTGCGCGCAGGTCGGGTCGAGGAGCCGCTCCATGTCCTCGACCGGTGCCGGGTCCGGTGGGGGCGGGTCGAGCAGGTGCAGGCCCACGACGTCGTCGTGCGCACCCGCCTGCTCACCTATGACGGACACCACCTCGGCCTGGGTGAGGAGGTCTGCGAGGTCGCCTCGCGCCACGTCGACGTCGGACCGGAGCTGGCGCCCGGCGACTGGATCTCGCTGCACTGGGACTGGGTGTGTGACCGCCTCGATGCTCAGGCGCTGGCTGCGCTGCAGGGGTTCACTGAACGGATGCTGCGCGTCGCGAACGCTCCTGCCCGCCCGGGCCCGGCGACGCTGCTCGGCTGAGCCCTTGACAGGCAAGTGTGTACTTGCCTATAAAGGAGCGCATGGCGGACGACCCCGTCCTGTTCAAGGCGATCAGCGATCCGACCCGGCGCCTCATCCTCGATGAGCTCACCGAGCGGGACGGCCAGACGCTGTTCGAGATCTGCGGGCGACTCAGCATGAAGCACGGCCTGGGCTCCTCGCGCCAGGCCATCTCCCAGCACCTCGCCGTGCTCGAGGAGGCCGGCCTCGTCATCACCCGTAGGGAAGGCCGCTACAAGTTCCACCACATCGACACCCGACCGCTGCACTCGATCTCCGAGCGGTGGCCCATGACCCGAGAGGAACCCCGCTCATGATCCGCATCCACGTCACCAGCGTCCTGGTGGACGACCAGGCCAAGGCGCTCGAGTTCTACACCGAGAAGCTCGGCTTCATCAAGAAGACCGACCTCCCCGCGGGGGAGGCGCGCTGGCTCACGGTCGTCTCGCCCGCCGCCCCCGACGGTGTCGAGCTCCTCCTCGAGCCGGACACGCATCCAGCGGCTCGCGCGTTCAAGGAGGCGCTGGTCGCGGACGGGATGCCCTACACCCAGTTCGCCGTCGATGACGTCCAGGCGGAGTACGAGCGGCTCACCGCGCTCGGCGTGACGTTCACCCAACCGCCGACCGACTACGGGATGGTCGTCGTCGCGGTCCTCGACGACACGTGCGGCAACCTCATCCAGCTCGTGCAGCTGACCTCGACCGACGGGGGCTGACCGACCGAGATCGACGGGCCTGACCTGGATCGACGGGACTTCATCGGGACGCCTCGGATCCCTGTCCCGGCGCCCCGGATCCCGGTGCTCCGGTAGGTTGGCCAAGGTGCGCATCGGCCTGTTCGTGACGTGCCTCGGTGATGTCCTCTTCCCGAGGGTGCCGAAGGCCACGACCGCGCTGCTCGAGCGCCTCGGACACGAGGTCGTCTTCCCAGCGGACCAGACCTGCTGCGGGCAGATGCACGTCAACACCGGCTACCAGCGCGACGCCCTCCCGCTCATCCGACACCACGTCGAGGTCTTCGAGCGGGCGCTCGCCGACGGGTGCTCCGCCCTCGTCGCCCCGTCCGGCTCCTGCGTGGGGTCCGTGCGGCACCAGCACGCCGAGGTGGCTCGCCGGCTGGGCGACGACGAGCTCGCGCAGCGGGCGGGGGCGGTGGCGAACCGGACCTTCGAGCTCTCCGAGTTCCTCGTCGACGTTCTCGGGGTGACCGACGTCGGGGCCGCCTTCCCCCACCGGGTCACCTATCACCCCACGTGCCACTCCCTTCGTATGCTCGGGGTCGCCGACCGGCCGCTGCAGCTCCTGCGTGCGGTGAGGGGCATCGACCTCGTCGAGCTCCCGGACGCCGAGGTGTGCTGCGGCTTCGGCGGCACCTTCGCGCTGAAGAACGCGCAGACATCCACGGCCATGCTCGCGGACAAGATCGCGTGGGTCCGGCACACCCAGGCCGAGATCGTGACGGCAGGGGACTCGTCGTGTCTCATGCACATCGGCGGTGGTCTGGCGCGTCTCCAGGTGGGGGTGCGCACCGTCCACGTCGCCGAGATCCTCGCCAGCACCGAGGACGCGCCGTGGGGCAGTGGGGAGGTGCCGCGATGACGACCTTCCTCGGGATGCCGGGGCCTCCGGCCGACGCGACCAGCGAGCTGCGCGGGTCCGTGCCCTTCCCTGTCGCGGCCGAGGCGGGGCTGACGAACAGCCGGCTGCGGCGCAACCTCAGTAAGGCGACCGGGACGATCCGCGCGAAGCGGGCCGCGGTCGTGGCGGAGGTGGCCGACTGGGAGGAGCTGCGGGAGGCCGGCCGGGCGATCAAGGAAGCCGCGCTGGCCCGCCTCCCCGAGCTGCTGGTCGAGCTCGAGGAGCAGGTCGAGGCCCGCGGCGGCGTCGTGCACTGGGCGAGGGACGCGTCGGAGGCGAACGCGATCGTCGTGGATCTCGTGCGCGCCAAGGGGGTCGACGAGGTCGTCAAGGTCAAGTCGATGGCCACCCAGGAGATCAACCTCAACGACGCCCTCGAGGCCGCCGGCATCCGGGCCATCGAGACGGACCTCGCCGAGCTCATCGTCCAGCTCGCCGACGACCGGCCGTCCCACATCCTCGTCCCCGCCATCCACCGGGGTCGGGCCGAGATCCGGCAGATCTTCCTCGAGGCCATGCCGGGCCTCGATCCAGGCACCCTCACCGATGATCCCCGCCAGCTCGCCGAGGCAGCCCGGGCCTACCTGCGCGAGGCGTTCCTCCGGGCCAGGGTGGCCGTCTCCGGTGCGAACTTCGGTGTCGTAGAGACCGGCACGCTCACCGTGGTGGAGTCGGAGGGCAACGGCCGGATGTGCCTGACCCTGCCCGAGACGCTCATCACCGTGATGGGGATCGAGAAGGTCATCCCCACGTGGCGCGACCTCGAGGTCTTCCTGCAGCTGCTGCCGCGGTCATCCACCGGTGAGCGGATGAACCCCTACACCTCGACGTGGAGCGGTGTCCAGCCCGGCGACGGGCCGGCCGAGTTCCACCTCATCCTCCTCGACAACGGCCGCACCCGCGTCCTGGCCGATCCCGCGGGCCGGTCGGCGTTGCACTGCATCCGGTGCTCGGCCTGCCTCAACGTGTGTCCCGTCTATGAGCGGGCCGGCGGCCATGCCTACGGCTCGGTCTATCCCGGACCGATCGGGGCGATCCTCACGCCCCAGCTCACCGGGCTCACCGGCGACTCCGTCAACGACTCGCTGCCCTACGCCTCGAGCCTGTGCGGCGCCTGCGAGGAGGTGTGCCCGGTCAAGATCCCCATCCCGGAGCAGCTCGTCCGGCTGCGGGCGGAGCACGTCGAGGCGTATGCGTCGGCTCACCGGATCCCCAGCGGCGAGGCTGCGGCCATGCGTACCGCGTCATGGATCATGGGCGACGCCACGCGGTTCGCCCGCGCCGGTCGGTCTGCGCGGCTCGGGCGGAAGGGAATTCGCAGCGGTCGAGCCATCGTGCCCCTACCGCCACCGCTGAGCGGCTGGTCGTCGAGTCGTGATCTTCCGGCGCTCCCGGAGGAGACCTTCCGGGAGTGGTGGGCGCGGACGCGGGGCGGTGAGCGGCGTTGAGCGGCAAGGTCGGCGGTGCACGTGACGCGGTGCTGGCCCGGATCACCGGCGCCCTCGCGGACCGGCCCATCGCGCCCGAGGTGCCCCGCGCATACCGGCTGGGCGGGGATCTCGAGCCCGGCCATCCTGAGCTCGTCGAGCTCCTGGTCGACCGGCTCGTCGACTACCGGGCCACGGTGATCCGCGCGGGGGACGACGTCGTGGCGGCGATCGAGCAGGTCCTTCCGGAGGCCCCGGTCAGGCACGCGCCCGGGCTCCCCGAAGACTGGCTCCCCGCGGGATCGGAACCGGACTCTCCCGCCGTCGACCCGCGCGACCTGGACTCCGTGGGGGCTGTCGTGACCGGGTCCGTGGTCGCCGTCGCCGAGACCGGCTCGATCGTCCTCGACCACTCGCCCCTGTGCGGTCGTCGGGCGCTGACCCTCGTCCCCGACATGCATGTCTGCGTCGTGCGGCACCGGGACGTCGTCGCAACGGTCCCTGAGGCGCTGCGTCGGGTCGACCCGACCGGGCCGCTCACCTTCATCAGCGGTCCATCGGCGACGAGCGACATCGAGCTGACCCGGGTGGAGGGCGTGCACGGTCCACGCACGCTCGTCGTCGTGCTCGTCGAGGGTGGGTGAAGGACCGAGACGAAGCCCAGGTATGCGATACCCTGAGTACCTAGCACGGCTAGTACCGCATATCTCCGGCGTCGGTGCCGGTGCATCGAGAGGACCGAACGACCGATGGCCAGCCCTTCCCTCCTCGACCGCGGCCAGCGGGCCGGACTGAGGCTCATCACGAAGGCCGGCGCCCTGCCGTTCCTGCAGAACGAGGACGTCCGACGCCGCGTCGAGTGGCTCCTGCAGCGTGGAGCCGCCTCCGGCTTCAAGGCCCAGGCGGCCGCGGGCCGCGCCTTCGCCAAGCGCCCGGGCGGGGGAGCACCGGCCCGGACCGCACCGAGACCGGCACGACGACTCTTCGACCTCACTCCCACCGAGGACCAGGCGATGCTCCAGGCCGCCGCGCGGGAGCTCGCCGACGAGGTGATCCGGCCGGCCGGCAAGCAGGCCGACAGTGAGCGCTCAGTGCCGGTCGAGGTGCGCGCCGCGGCCATCGAGATGGGTCTGGGGCTCATCGGCGTCCCCGCAGAGCTCGACGGCATTGCCGAGGAGCACCCCGCTGTCGCCACGTGCCTCGTCCTCGAGGAGCTGGCCAGGGGCGATCTGAGCGTCGCCGTCGCGCTCATGGCCAGTGGCTCGGTCGCCACGGCGCTCGCCCGTTACGGTATGGCCGACCAGCAGGCGACCTACCTACCGCACCTCACCTCGTCAGAGCCGATGGACGCGGCGCTCGCGGTCCAGGAGCCGCAACCCCTCTTCGATCCGTATGCATTGCACACCGTCGCCGAGCGCCGGAACGGCGAGCTCGTGGTCACCGGAGTGAAGTCCCTTGTGCCCGGCGCGTTCTCGGCGGCGCTCTTCGTCATCGGGGCGATGGTCGACGACGAGCCGCGACTGCTCATCGTGCCGGCGAGCACCCCTGGCATCACCATCGAGGACGACCCGGCGATGGGGCTGCGCGCAGCCCGCACCGGCCGGATGGTGCTCGCCGAGGTGCGCGTCCCGGACGACCAGCTCCTCGGGGACACCGATGACTACCGCGACGTCGTGCGCCGCGCCCGGCTCGCCTGGGCGGCCTGCGCCGTCGGAGCCGGACAAGCGGTCCTGGACCAGGTCATCCCGTATGTGAAGGAGCGGCACGCCTTCGGTGAGCCGATCGGCCACCGCCAGGCCGTGGCGTTCACCGTCGCCGACATCGCCATCGAGCTCGATGCGCTCCGCCTCACCGTGTGGAAGGCCGCAGCCCGACTCGACTCCGGTCAGGACGCGAGCCAGGTCATCGCCGAGGCCCGCCGCCTCACTGCGACCCATGGCGCCAAGATCGGCTCGGACGGTGTCCAGCTGCTCGGCGGCCACGGCTTCGTCAAGGAATGGGACAACGAGCGCTGGTTCCGGGACCTGCGCGCGGCCGGGGTGCTCGAGGGCGCCCTCATCGTCTAAGGAGAGTCAGTGATCGATCTCGAGGTCCCGAAGAAGCTCCAGCCGCTGCTGGCCCAGGCCAGAGGGATGGCCGAGGAGGTCTTCCGCCCCATCTCGCGCAAGTACGACCGGGCCGAGCACAGCTACCCCATCGAGCTCGACCTCGTGTCGGCCGTCATCGACGGCCTCAGCGAGTCAGGCACGGGCCAGGGCGCCGGAGCGCGCACGGGCACCAAGGTCGAGGGCGAGGTCGCCGCAGTCGGGTCAGGGCGCTCGGCCAAGGACAAGGCTGGCAAGGCCGGCGACGCGAAGGCGACGCGGAACGGCACGAACCTCGCCTCCGTGCTCTCCATCCTGGAGACGAGCCGCGGCGACGTCGGGCTCACGCTCTCGATCCCGCGCCAGGGCCTGGGCAACGCGGCGATCGCGGCCGTGGCCACCGAGGAGCAGAAGGCCCGCTACGGCAACCGGTGGGCGGCCATGGCGATCACCGAGCCCGAGGTCGGCTCGGACTCCGGTGCCATCCGGACCACGGCGGTCAAGGACGGTGACGAGTACGTCCTCAACGGGGAGAAGATCTTCGTCACCGCCGGCGAGCGCGCCGAGCTCGTCGTGGTCTGGGCGACGCTCGACCGATCCCTGGGCAAGCAGGCGATCAAGTCCTTCGTCGTCGAGCGCTCCAACCCCGGACTGAAGCTCGTCCGCCTCGAGCACAAGCTCGGGATCCGGGCCTCAGACACCGCGGCCTTCGTCCTCGACAACTGCCGCGTGCCGGCGGAGGACCTCCTGGGGGACCCCGAGATCCGCACCTCCGCAGGGTTCGGCGGTGCGATGCAGACCTTCGACAACACCCGCCCTCTCGTCGCCGCCATGGCACTCGGGCTGACCCGGGCGTGCCTCGACACGACGCGTGAGCTGCTCGCCGCCGAAGGTGTGGAGATCGACTGGGACGCGCCGGCGCATACCCAGCCCTATGCCGCTGCCCGGCTCATCGCCATGGAAGCGGAGTACGAGGCGGCCTACCTCCTCACGCTGCGGGCCGCGTGGATGGCGGACAACGGACAGCCCAACTCCATGCAGGCCTCGATGGCCAAGGCCAAGGCCGGCCGGACCTGCGTGAACGTAGCGCTGGAGTGCGTCGAGCTCTGCGGTGCGACGGGATACGGCGAGTCGGAGCTGCTCGAGAAGTGGGCCCGGGACAGCAAGATCCTCGACATCTTCGAGGGCACCCAGCAGATCCAGCTCCTCGTCGTCGCCCGCCGACTGCTCGGACTGAGCAGCCGCGAGCTGAGGTAGTAGCCGAGCCTAGGTCGACAGCTCTCCGCGGACGAGCGTCTCGCCCGAGTGGGCGGGCTGGTCGTCGAAGGGCTCACGCGAGATGTCGACGATGACGTAGCCCTCGTCGATGAGGCGCTGCGGCACCGGGAGGACGACCTCGGTGGCGTCGACCGGGATGACACCGATGGAGATCATCCGGGTGAGGTCCCGGTTGATGAGCCACACCTCGAGGAACCCGTCACCGGGGTCGAGGCCGAGCTCCGGTACATCGAGCCGCAGGCCGCCGTCGCGGGCAACGAGGGTGGCGAATCCCGTTGTCTCCTCTGCATCCAGGGGTGAGAGTGGTGCCTGGGCCACTGTCGTCTCGCCAGGCTGTGGTCTCTCAGAGAGCCGACCGACGAGGGTCGATCCGCCGACCCCGAGGATGATCCCGAGGATGCAGGCGGCGGCGAGCAGCCAGGTGGTGGAGGGGGGTAGGCCTCTTCGCCGTTCGTCGAGGCGGGTCACCGACGCAGGTGGCTGGTCATCGGCCAGGTCACGGCCGGCCACACCTCCGGTGCGACCGGCCGCACGCTGGTCGCCGTGGGCGTCAGGGCGTCCGCCGAGATCGTATGCGTCACCTCGGGTCGTCGAGTCACCGTCGAGGCCGCGGTCGCTCGCCGCTTCGAGCTCGGCGCGGATCGCGTCCCAGACGCGCGCTGGGGGAGTGACGAGGGCCTGGGGCGCGGCACGACGAACCGCCGATGCCGTGGACTGCAGCTCCGCGTACGACGAGGTGCAGTGCCGGCACGACTGCAGGTGGTCCTGCTCGTCAGGAGTGGGCACGTCGCCCAGGGCCAGGTCGACGAGCCGGTCTTCCGACAGATGGTTCATGCCGTCACCTCCTCCAGGCGGGAGCGTAGCTGCAGCAGGCCTCTGCGGATGTGGCTCTTCACGGTGCCCAGGGGCACGCCGAGAGTCGCCGCGATGTCCTCGTGGCGGCGGTCCTCGACGACTGCCATCCGCACGATCGTCGAGCGGGGCTCTCCGAGGCTCTCGAGGGTATGCGCCACGGTGATCTCCTCGACCGCGCGGGCCGGGTCGTCGGGGGTGGGCAGGGTGAGTGCGGCGGCGGCGGCCTCGTCGGTCCGGGTCGTCCTGGCCCGGCCGGCGGCGAGATCGGCGCACCGTCGTCGGGTGATCGTCGCGAGCCAGCCGGCGAGGGAGCCTGCGTCGTCCGCGAGCGACTCTCGGCTGCGCCAGGCCGAGACGAACACCTGCTGGGTGATGTCCTCAGCGTCGTGGTGGTTGCCCATGAGCCGGACGGCGATGCTGTGGACGAGGCGGGAGTACTGCGTGTACAGCTCTGCGAACGCGCTCTCGTCACCGGCTCGGAGGCCAAGGACCAGGGCCCTGTGGGCGGCCGCGCCGTCCGGCTCGCGCTCCGCGGAGTCGTGGCCGAGGTCGCGTTGCCCGGGCTCCTGGCACGGGTCGCGCTGCGCGGACTCGGGGCCCAGGTCGCTCACCCGGCTCACCCTAGGGGACGTCCACCCTGACGCCCACGGCGACGACATTGTCCTCGTAGGAGCGGGCGACCGGGTCCCAGCGGCCACCACAGGTGATGAGGTGAAGGCGAGGGGCGCCACCCCGGTCGAAGACCGCGTCGAGATCGATGACCTTCTTCGGGTAGCTGTCCACCCGCTCGATGACATAGCGCACCTCCTGGTCCGCAGTGCTGACAAGGACCTCGTCTCCGGGGGACAGCCCACCCAGACGCGCGAGCGGACCCACGAGCTCGCGGCTGTCGATGTGGGCGGCCACGACCATCGCTCCGGAGTCGCTCGTGGGATCGGGGCCGAAGCGGTACCACCCGGCGGTCCGGGGGTCGTCGGGGATCTCCATCGCCCCGTCCGCTCTCACCGCGGTCGGGACGACCGGGAGCTCGGCGTCGATGCCTGGCACGACGATCCGGGTGGGCGGCACAGGGGTGCGCACCTCGGGCAGCGTCGCTGGGCGAGCACCGACGGACGGGCCGGCCGCGCCGGTCGTGGGCGTGGGTGGAGCCACGGACGGTGTCGGGGTCTCACGCAACGCCGAGGAAGCGGTGTCGGGATCGGTGATCCGGCTGGGGCCGATCGAGGTGAGCAGCGCATACCCGGTCGTGCCCGTGAGGAGGGCGGCCGCGAGAACCGCGCCCGCCCTCCGTCGACGGTTGCCCACAGAAGTAGGCGTGGGCATGGTCAGGCGTCGACGCTCGCGCGGCGGCGGGTGCCGGCGAAGGCGATGCCGGCGGCACCGAGAGCGGCGAGCGCAGCGACGGCCCCGGCGTTCATCGTGCCGCTCTGGCCACCGGTGCCGGACGGGACACCCGAGGGAGAGCTGTGCAGACCGTCGAGGACCTGGACGGCGAGGTCGAGGTTGCCGGCCTCGGCCGAGCCCCACGCATAGACGATCGTGTTCGTGCCCTCGGTGATCGGGACATCAGCCGGGCCGAGAGCGACCGTGTCGGTGCCCGCGAGGACGACGTCGGCGCTGATCGTGCCGGCCGCCAGGTCGGCCTTGGCCTCGTTGGGGTTGGTCAGGCCGGGAAAGGCGACGTCGCCGTTCGCCCGCACGTCGACCGCAGGGGCTGCTGCGGTGTGCCGCACGGTGATCCGGCCCTGGCCGGCGGCCGTGCCGGACACGTCGTTGACGAACGGCGTGAGGACCGGGGTGCCGCTCTCGTCGAGGTGCGCGACGACGGTGATGTTCGCGCCACCCGGGACGGTGACGTCGTCGGCCTCGATGACGGCCTCGCCGTCGGCGCCGGCGTCCGGTGCGGTCACCTTCAGGTCGTACTCGCCGGCCGGGAGGGTCAGCGCGTCGGTCAGGGTGCCGGGGGCGAAGTCCTCGAGGACGAGGTCGCCGTTGGCGTAGACGTCCACGGTCGCGTCAGGGACGCCGTGAAGGATGTAGACGGTCGACTCGTGCTGGTCGGCGAGAGCCGGAGCGGCAAGGGCGAGGCTGAGTCCGCCGGCGAAGGCGAGGGTGAGAGTGGTCCTGGTGCGCATGGGCGGGTTCCTTTCGTGGAGAGACGCGGGGGTGCGTCCTGCCCAGGTATTCGGATCTCACGCCACGACTGGATGCACTTTCTTCAACAAAGTTTTGACGAACCTTATCCAGACCTTGTCAGGGCTCGTGCCAGGACCGCATCAGTGCAGGTCCGTACCCCGGTTCCGGGCGCGGGTCTCGGACATCTTGCGCCGCGCATACGGGATGCCGACGAGGAGGGCGCCGAGCGCGACGACGGCCGCCGCCGCGAGCAGTCCGCAGACGATGACGAAGCCGATGTGCAGGGTGATGTCCCAGAAGGCATTGCCGGGCGCCAGGGTCACGCCACGTGTGGCGCCCCAGTAGACCCCGCCGGCGAAGGCGATCGCCGTGAGGATCATGAGCGCGAGGGTCGCACCAGCCGATCGGGCCACCCGGCCGCGGTCGGCGAAGAACTCGGTGTCGTCGGTCGTGTCCTCGCGGGCGCGGAACTCGCTCAGGACGTCGTAGTCCTCGCGCTCGGAGAGCGGGATTCTGTGTCGCATCGCCATCAAGCCTAGGTCAGGTGCGCCCCGGCCAGCGGGCGCTGCTCAGTCTCGGAGCGTCGCGAGGTGGTCGGAGATCCGCCCGATCGCCTCGGTGAGGATGTCGGCGTCAGGGAGGGCGACGAGCCGGAAGTGGTCCGGCTCGAACCAGTTGAAGCCGGTGCCGTGCGTGACGAGGATCTTCTTGGCGCGCAGCAGGTCGAGGACGAAGGACTCGTCGTCCTTGATGGGGTAGACCTCGGGGTCCAGGCGGGGGAAGCAGTACAACGCTCCGCGTGGCTCGACGCACGAGACGCCGGGGATGTCGTTGAGGAGCCTGGTCGCGAGCTTGATCTGCTCGTAGAACCGCCCGCCGGGCACGATGAGCTCGTTGATCGACTGGTACCCGCCCAGGGCGGTCTGGATCGCGTGCTGGGCAGGCACGTTCGCGCACATGCGCATGTTGGAGAGCAGGGTGAGCCCCTCGAGGAAGTCCTCGGCGAGGTGCTTGGGGCCGGAGACCATGACCCAGCCGGCGCGGTAGCCGCAGACCCGGTAGGCCTTCGACAGGCCGCTGAAGGTCAGGCAGAGCACGTCGTCGCCGGCGAAGGTCGCGGCGTGGTGGTGGACGGCGTCGTCGAAGATGATCTTCTCGTAGATCTCGTCCGCCATGACGACGAGCTGGTGACGCCGCGCGATGTCGACGAGCGCACGGACGGTGTCTTCGCTGTAGACGGCGCCGGTGGGGTTGTTCGGGTTGATGATGACGATCGCGAAGGTGTTCTGCGTGATCTTGGACTCGATGTCCTCGAGGTCGGGGTTCCAGCCGTGGGCCTCGTCGCACCGGTAGTGCACGGGTGTGCCGCCGGAGAGGGCGACGGCGCCCGTCCAGAGGGGGTAGTCCGGGGCGGGGACGAGGATCTCGTTGCCGTCGTCGGTGAAGGCCTGCAGCACCATCGTGATGAGCTCGGAGACGCCGTTGCCGATGTAGATGTCCTCGACCGTGGTCTCGCGCAGTCCGCGCGACTGGTAGTACTGCGCCACCGCCGTCCGGGCGGAGTAGATGCCCTTGGACTCCGCATACCCCTGGGAGTCCGGCAGGTTGTAGATCATGTCGGCGACGATCGCCTCAGGAGCCTCGAACCCGAACGGGGCCGTGTTGCCGATGTTGAGCTTGAGGATCTTGTGCCCCTCGCTCTCGAGCCGGTGGGCCTCGGTCAGGATCGGACCGCGCACGTCGTAGCGGACGTTCTGCAGCTTCTTGCTCTGGACGATCGGGCGCATACCACCATCTTCGCAGGCAGGCCGAGCTGGAACCGACGGGTTTCGCCCTCCGGGCAGCCGACGGACTGTGTATGCGCTGGTCAGGGGCCTCTAGGCCCGGTCGAGGAGGCGGCAGTCCAGCCAGGCGTCGGGGAGTCCGAAGGCGTCGACGAGGGTCTCCGCGTGTGGAGCCAGGGCGGCGCAGAGCTCGTCGACCCGCCTGGAGATCGCCTTGGACTGGGCCGCGGAGATCCGGCCGTGCTCCATGAACCAGGCGGCGTTGGCCTCGACGGTCGAGAAGACGAAGAGGTCACAGACGGTGCAGAGCAGGGAGCGGGTCTCCTCGGACTCGCAGCCCTCGGCCGCGGCGGCGAAGGCCTCCAGGAGCAGCCGGTCGATGTGCGCCCAGGCCGCCGCCACCATGTGCGGCTGGACCGCGCTGAGGACCTCGATCGGGTCGGCGTCCTCGCCGTCCTTCTCCTTCGCACGGCCCCGCATCCGGTCGGCCAGCGTCGAGACGAGGTGCTCCTCCCGGTCCTGGAAGATCGCGAGCTGCCCGCCACGGTCCTCAAGGGCGTTGTCCGCGTCCCGTCCCGGGGCTCCGGCGATGAGGCGCTGGACGATGGAGCCGCCGAAGGCCCGCTCGACGACGCTCTCGGCCGCGTGTCGGGCGGCGAAGAGGACCATCTCCCGGGTGTCGAAGGAGTCGAAGCTGTCCTTGTACTGGGTGAGCAGACCCTTGGCGACGAGCTGGAGGAGCACGGTGTTGTCGCCCTCGAAGGTGGTGAACACGTCGGTGTCCGCCTTGAGCGCGCCGAAGCGGTTCTCCCACATGTAGCCGGCGCCACCACATGCCTCCCGGCACGCCTGGATCGTGGCTGTGGCGTGGGCCGTGTTGGCGATCTTCAGGGACGCTGCCTGCTCCTCGAGGCGCCGCACCTTCATCTCCTCGGGCTCACCGTCGGCCCGCAGCTCGTGGAGGTCCTCGACGAGCTCGTTCGTGGCGAGCGCCAGGGCGTAGGTCCGGGCGAGGGGGATGAGGAGGCGGCGACGGTGCGTCGCATACTCGAGCAGCCGCACGCCCTCGTCGCTGTCACCTCGGGTGAACTGTGTGCGCCGCGCGCCGTAGCGCACCGCAAGGGTGAGGGCGTTGCGGGTCGCGGCGCCCGCTCCGCCGCCGACGGTCACGCGCCCGCGCACGAGAGTGCCCAGCATGGAGAAGAAGCGACGGTTGTCGCTCTCGATGGGGGACGTGTAGACCGCCGGCTCGCCGGGGGCGGGGGACTCGATGGATCCGAAGCGGTTGAGCAGGTTCGCCCGCGGCACACGCACCTGGTCGAAGGAGATCTCGCCGTTGTCGACTCCCGGAAGGCCGATCTTCTCCCCGCAGTCCGCGAGCGTCACCCCGGGCATCGGCGCCCCGTGCTCGTCCCGGATCGGCACGAGCACGCAGTGCACGCCGTGGGAGCGGCCGCGCACGACGAGCTGGGCGAAGACCGCGGCCATCGTCCCGTCCTTCGCGGCGTTGCCGATGTAGTCCTTGGTCGCGGACGGGCTGGGCGTGTGCACAACGAGCTCGTCGGTGTCCTCGTCGTAGGTCGCAGTCGTCGCGAGGCGTGCGACGTCGGAGCCGCCGCCGACCTCGGTCATGGCGAAGCAGCCGAACAGCTCGCCGCGCGCGACCCGCTCGAGGTACTCGTCGTGGTGGCGCTGGGTGCCGAGGCCGGCGATCGCCCCGCCGAAGAGGCCGACCTGGACGCCGACCTTGACGAAGAGGGACAGGTCGACGTGGCCGAGGCACTCGAACAGGGTGAGCGCCCCGCCGATGTCGCCCTCGCTGTCGGGGTCGGCGGAGAACCCGACGTGGGCCCAGGGCTCGGCGAGGAGGCGCAGCAGCTGTCCGGTCGTGCGCTCGCGGTACTCCGCGATCGGGAGCCGGGTCGTCGGGGTGGCCCAGTCCGCCGAGCCGAGGTGCTCGCGCACGGTGTCGCGCACCTCCACCCATCGCCCGTCGAGAACCCGCTGCAGGTCTGTGCTCGCGTTCGTCATGGTTCGACCCTACGGTTCGCGCAGGGTGATGATGGAGTATGCGTCGCGCCAGGAGTCGGATCGGGTCCCGTCAGCTCGCATACCGTGCAACGGTCCTCGCACTCATCGCCACAGTGGCGGTGGTGGGGTGCAGTACGGACCAGGATGCGGGCCCGGTCCCGAGCCCGACGGGTTCGTCGATCGCAGCCTCCACACCTGTGGCGCCGGTGAACGGCACGGAGGAGCCCTCTGCCGAGGTGCCGGAGCTCGAGGTGGAGGTCGTCGCCGAGGGCCTCGAGCACGGCTGGGACATCGGCTTCCTGCCCGACGGCGGAGTCCTCGTCACCGAGCGGCCCGGGAGGATCGCATACCTCTCCTCGACCGAGCCCGGCGCAGAGGTGCGGGAGGTCGACGTGGACCTGCGGGGCGTCTTCGCCAGGGGAGAGGGCGGGCTCCTCGGCATGGTGGTGCATCCCGATTTCGCGACCAGCCGCGAGTTCACCGTCTGCATGAACTACCAGGAGAACGGCAGGCCGGTCGACATCCGGCTCGTCACGTTTGCGCTGAGCGAGGACAACACCTCGGCCGAGCACGTGCGCGACCTGCTGACCGGGATCCCGACCGGCAACGGCCGTCACTCGGGCTGCCGTCCCACGATCGGTGCCGACGGCGTGCTTGTCGTGGGCACCGGCGACGTCGCGAACGGCACGAACCCGCAGGACCTCACGAGTCTCGCCGGCAAGGTGCTCCGGCTCGACCTGCGGACCGGGGAGCCTGCTCCCGACAACCCTTTCATCGACGCGGCCGACGAGCGCCAGCGGTACGTCGTCAGTTACGGCCACCGCAACATCCAGGGCGTCGCGATCCGGCCGGGGAGCGGCGAGATCTACACCGCCGAGCACGGACCGAGCGTCGACGACGAGGTCAACCGCATCGTCTTCGGCGGCAACTACGGCTGGGACCCGTCCCAGGGCGGGACCGTCGGCGGATACGACGAGTCGGTGCCGATGACCGACCTCGAGCGCTTCCCGGACGCCGTGCGTGCCGAGTGGTCGACAGGAGGACCTACCGAGGCGATCAGTGGCGCCGCCTTCCTCGAGGGCGAGCAGTGGGGCGCGCTCGACGGGGCGCTCGCGGTCACCGCTCTCAAGGGCTCGAAGCTCATCGTGCTCATCCTTGAGGCGGAGGGCGACGACGAGGATGACGAGCATGTGGGTGAGGTGGACGGTGGGGTGATCGACGTCCTCTACCCCGAGGTGCTGTCGGAGCGCTACGGCCGGCTCCGGGCGGCGCGGCTCGGCCCGGACGGCGCGCTCTACGTCACGACGTCGAACGGCGACGACGACCGACTGCTGCGCGTCACGCCGGCCGGCTGAGGGTGTCGCGCCTGTCGGACAGCGACGGTCGCTCAGCCGCTCCTTCTTCTTGCCTACTCTTCTTCTTGCCTACTTCTTCCTACCTACTTTTCTTCTTACCTACTTCTTCTTACCGCGGATGACCATGACGGGGGACTTCGCGGTCTCGATGACCTTGTGGGACACCGATCCGAGGAGCATGCCGCGGAATCCGCCGCGCCCCCTGCTGCCGATGACGAGCATCGAGGCGTCCTCGGACTCACGCACGAGGACCTCCGCCGCCGGACCCCGCACGATCCGGATGTCCACGTCGATGTGCGGGTAGCGCTCGCGCAGGTCCTTGATGCCCTCCTCGACCATCCGCCGGTACCCGCTCTCCACCTGCTCCCATGCCGGCGTCCCGGGGGTGGTGACGACCTGGCCGTCGACGACCTCCGCATACCAGCTCGTCACCGTCCGGATCGAAGCACCGCGCAGGTCGGCCATCCAGAACGCCCGCTCCGCCGCCATCCGGGACCCGTCGCTGCCATCGAACCCGAGGACGACCGGACCGTCGATGTCGGTGCGGCCACCCTCGGGCATGATCACGACCGGGCAGCGGGAGTGCAGCGAGACGGCCAGCGCCGACCGGCCGAGGAGGATGCGCTCCAGCCCGCTGATGCGGCTCGACCCGACGACGATGAGGTGGGCGTCCTCGGAGGCGTCGATGAGTGCCTCCTCAGGATGCATCCACGGCTCCGACCCGGTGATCTGCAGGTCCGGCCACTCCTTGCGCGCCCACTCCAGGGCGTCGGAGAGGATCGTGGTGTCGAGGATGAGGTCGGGGACGAAGGCCAGGCCGCGTGCCGCGATGGGGTTCGCCGCCGCCAGCTCCACCGCGATGTCCTGGGCGTGGAGCAGGTGCAGCGGGTGACCCGACCGGGCCGCGGCGCCGGCCGCATACGTGATGCAGGTCTTGTCCCGGTCGCTGCCGTCGATGCCGACGACGATCGCCCCCGGTGGGATCTCGCGCTCGCTCGTGCTCTCCGTGACGACGTCCTTGTCGCTCATCACTGCCTCCTCAGCTCTCGGGCTTGCGGCTGTCTCCAGCCTATTCCAGCCCGCTCGACAGCGGCAGGCCGGTAGCCTCCCGGCATGGTGACGCACTCGCGACTTCCCGCCTCGGCACGCAGAGGGTATGCGTTGGGCTCGGTCGCGACGGGATCCTTCGGCACGGTCCCGGGGCTGCTCCTGCTGCCCTACCTCACCGACCGGCTCGGCATCGCAGCCGGCCTGGCGGGGCTCATCGTCTTCCTCCCCAAGGCGTGGGACACGATCCTCAACCCGATCGCCGGACGCATCTCCGACCGCTCGTCCCACCCGGACGGGCGCCGACGGCCCTTCCTGCTCACGGCGGGCACCGCCCTTGCGATCTCGTTCGCCCTGCTCTTCATGGGGCCGTCGAGTCCGCGTGGGCTCGCGGCGACCTGGGTGGTCGTCGCCTTCCTGGCCTGCGCGACGTTCTACGCGTTCTTCCAGGTTCCGTATGTCGCGATGCCGGCAGAGATGACCGACGACTACGACGAGCGGACCCGACTGATGACGTGGCGGGTGGCTGTTCTCGCGCTAGCGATCCTCGTCAGCGGCGGGGTATCGCCGGCGATCCGGGACGCCCTGCCTCGCGCGTGGGACTACCGGGCGGTCGGGGTCTTCGTCGCCCTCCTCATCCTCGGAGGAGCCGTCGGTGCCTGGCGAGGCACCCGAGGCATACCCATGCGGTCGTTCGGCGAAGCAGGCGGCAGCCTGCGTGAGCAGCTGCGAATCGTGGCGCAGGCCAGGAACTTCCGGCTTCTCCTGCTGACCTTCGTCATCCAGGCGCTCGCCGTGGGGGCCATGCTCGCCGGGGTGGACTACGTCGCCCGGGTCCGCCTCGGCGCGACGGGTGTGTCGACGGTGCTCTTCGTCGCCTTCGTCGGGCCGGCCCTGCTCGTCACCCCGCTGTGGCAGCGCTTCGGGGAGGCCCGAGGGAAGCGCACGGGCTATCTCATCTCGTCCCTCCTCCTCGGCGGAGGTGCGCTCGTCTCGCTGTGGACCATGCGGGTGTCCGTCACCGCGCTCGCCATCACCGTTGCCGTGGTCGGCGTGGGCTATGCCGGTGCCCAGATGTTCCCGATGGCGATGCTGCCCGACAACGCCGCGGTCGACGCGATGCGCACGGGGCAGAACCGCGTCGGTGTCTACACGGGGGTGTGGACGGCGGGAGAGACGTTCGGTCTCGCCCTCGGACCGCTCGTGTATGCCGGGGTGCTCGCCCTCGGTGGATATGTCTCCTCGACGGACGGCCTTGCCCAGCAACCGGACTCGGCGCTGACTGCCATCGCCTGGGGCTTCGGGCTCGTCCCGGCGGTGCTCATCGCCCTGTCGTTCATCACCCTTGCCCGCTACCGTCTCGACCAGCTCGAGGTCGAGGCCGCCCTCGTGGCGGAGGGACAGGAGGAAGGAACCACCCATGCGTGATCTCGACGAGGTGCGGGCCCGGCTCGCCGCTCTGCAGGAGCAGGACCTGCCGACCCACGGGGGGCGGACCCTCGCCTACGTCTACGACTCCGGGCTGGCCGAGGTCGACCGACTGGGCCGTGAGGCGCTGGCGATGTTCGCCTCGAGCAACGGGCTGGACCCGACGGCGTTCCCGTCGCTGCTGCAGATGGAGAACGACGTCGTCACCATGGCGGCGCGACTGCTCGACGGGGAGCAGGCGGTCGGCACCGTCACCTCGGGAGGGACCGAGTCGGTCCTGCTCGCGGTGCTCACGGCTCGCGACGCGCGTCCGGAGATCGCCGAGCCCCAGATGGTGGTCCCGACGACCATCCACGCCGCGTTCCTCAAGGCGGCGCACTACTTCGGCGTCGAGCCCGTCCTCGTCGACGTCGACCCCGAGACCTTCCGGGCCGACCCCGAGGCGATGCGCGACGCCGTCACGGACTCCACGGTCCTGCTCGCCGCTTCCGCCCCCTCCTACGCCCACGGCGTCGTCGATCCGATCCCAGAGATTGCCGCGGTCGCGGCCGAGGCCGGCGTGCGCTGCCACGTCGATGCGTGCATCGGTGGCTGGGTGCTGCCCTACCTCAGCGCAGTGGACCGGGCCTCCGTCCCTGCGTGGGACTTCTCGGTCCCGGGCGTGACGAGCGTCAGCGTCGACCTGCACAAGTACGCCTACACCCCCAAGGGCGTCTCCCTGCTGCTCCACCGGACACCGGAGCTGCGGCGTCCGCAGTACTTCGCGGCGGCGAACTGGCCCGGCTACACGATGCTCAACTCGACGTTGCAGTCGACGAAGTCCGGGGGCCCGCTGGCTGCGGCCTGGGCGGTCACCCAGGCCATCGGCGAGAGCGGGTATGTGTCCCTCGCCCGGCAGGCTCGCGCGGGCGCACTCGCGGTCGCTTCCACGGTCGGATCGCAGTGGGAGGACGGGATCCCGCACGTGCGCGTCATCGTCGCGCCGGACTCCACCCTCGTGGCGCTCGAGACCGACGAGACGTGCGACGTCTTCACGATCGCCGACGAGCTGCTCGCGCGCGGCTGGTTCGCCCAGCCTCAGATGGCCTATCGCGCGATGCCCGCGACCCTGCACCTCACGCTGAGCGCGGCCACCGAGCCGCACGTCGAGGAGTTCCTCGGCTCGCTGTTGGAGTCGGTCGCGGCTGCGGTCGAGGCAGGGCCGATCGAGGTGGACCCCGGCCTGGCCGAGGCAGCGGCAGCGCTGGACCCGCGCACCCTGGACGACGCCGCCTTCGACGGCCTGCTCCAGCTGGCCGGTCTGGCGGGGGAGGAGGGTCTTGCCCTGCCCGAGCGGATGGCCCCGGTCAACGCGCTGCTCAACGTCGCGCCGGCTCCGCTGCGCGAGGCACTCCTCATCGCCTTCCTCGACCGGCTCCAGCGTCCCGACCGGGACTGACGTCCACCGGAGACCGCGGTCCAGAACGTGACAATAGGAACGTTCTTGTACGGACACCGGGCGGTGTGGGTGTGTCTTCGTGCGGTGGAGTGCGCGCGGGCTCTCCCGCAGTGCAGGGGCACCACGTATGGGTGGGTGTCCGTGCCGTGGGGTGCGCGCGGGCTCTCCCGTTGTGCGGGGGAATCACGTATGGGTGTGTCTTCGTGCGGTGGGGTGCGCGCTCGTGCTCCCGTTGTGCAGGGGCACCGCGTGTGGGTGTGTTCCCGCGCGGTGAAGTGCGCGTGTCGCGCGTCAAGATTCTTGGCAGGGCTGTTGTGTCAGTCCTGAAGGAGAGTCCAAGTCATGGGAAGACCACCGTCGATTCCGGCTGAGAAGGAGATCCGGATCGTGTTGAGCGTGTTGGCCGGCGAGGTGTCGATCGCCGAGGCAGCGCGCAAGGAGAAGATCAGCGAGCAGTCCATCGGGCGCTGGAAGGCCGAGTTCCTCGAGGCCGGGAAGACCGCACTGGTGGCGGGAAGGGCCGGGCCCTCGACGCGGGAGGAGCAGTTGGAGGCCGAGGTCGCCGACCTGACCCAGGCGCTGGGTGAGGCCGCGGTCGAGTTGCGGGTGTGGAAGAAGTCCGCGGAGGGCCGGCTGGGCCCTTCGAGGACCTCGAGGTGATCCGCATCGAGGCGGGCATGTCGACCACGAGGTTCTGCCAGTTGATCGACATGCCCGAGCGGACCTGGCGCCGCTGGCAGGCCAGGGCCCGTGCGGGTGCGCCGGCGAAGGGTCCCTGGCCGAGGCCGGCGCGAGTGTCCGCAACAGGGCTGGTCCGCCAGCATGCGCTGGAACACCCAGCCTGGGGACATCGCAAGATCTGGGCGATGGTGCGCCACGAGGGCCACGTCGTGTCCGAGGCGACGGTGCTGCGGATTCTGCGCGACCAGGGCCTGATCCTGCCCGCGCACTATCAGCGCGAACGCCGCCAGCTGGCCCAGCGCCGCAAGGCAGCGTTCGCGACCCAGCCGACCGGAGCGAACCAGGTCTGGCAGCTGGACTTCTCCGAGTTGTCAGACCACCACCGGCGGCACCTGGCGGCTGGCCGGCTGCCGAGACTACTGGAGCAAGTACGAGCATCCCTTCCACATCTCACCGACCGCGAACCAGCACGACGCGATCGACGCGATCGAACTCGCGTTGGCCGACTACGAGGCGATGTTCGGCCACCCCATGGTCGATGCCTGCCAGGTCGATGTGGAGACCGGCGAGCTGCTGCCGGTGGTCACCATCGTCACCGACAACGGCGGCCCGTTCCGCTCATTCCGGTTCGAGGCGTTCATCGAACTGCACCCCGAGCTGGCGCACGTGCGCACCCGGGTGAAGACACCCGGACAGAACGGCTCCCGCGAACGGGGGTTCGGCACCCTGAAGTACGAACGGCTCTACATCGACGAGATCGACGACGCCCTCATGCTCGCCAAGCAGGCCGAGGAATACCGCATCGAGTACAACCAGATCAGGCCGCACGAAGCGCTGGCTTGGAACCGGCCCAAGGAGGTGCACCTGGGCCTGGCTGACCTCACCATCCCGACATTTCAAACCAAGAAAATCCTGCCAACTACTTGACGCGGGACACGCGCTCGTCCTCCCGTTGGGCAGGGGCACCGCGTGTGGGTGGGTGTCCGTGCGTTGAGGCGCGCGCTCGTGCTCCCACAGCCCAAGGGCACCGCGTGTGGATGGGTGTCCGTGCGGTGGAGTGCACGCTAGCGCTCCCGTTGCGCGAGGATGCCGGCGGTGGGTGCTTCCTCGCGCCGTCGAGTGCGGCGCTGACGGCCACAGGGCCCCTCAGGCCTGGACCCGCCGTCCGCGGCCGAGTCCGAGCCGCTGGTCGAGGCGCCGCGTCCAGTAGGCAACCCAGCCGGTGCCGGCGACGCCGAGGACGCCGAGGATGAGGGCCGCTCCGGCCAAGGGCACGACGGCGGCCAGGGCGCTCAGCAGGACCGGGGAGCTCGCCATGCCGATGTCGCCGCACAGTCGCATCCCACCAAGGAACTGGGCGCGCGACTCGGTGGGAGCCGTGTCGGCGCCCATCGTCATCACCACGCCGGAGCCGAACCCGTTGCCGGCGGCGAGCAGGATCATCACGGCAGTCACCGAGACGACGCCGTGGGCGAGAGGGACGAGGAGACAGGCGAGGGCTGCGCTGGCCGCAACCGGGACCGCGCTCAGGGTCCGGCCGAAGCGGTCCATGATCCAGCCGCCGGGGTAGACCAGGAGAAGCTCGACCCCTCCGGCCACCGCGAAGATGAGGGACGTGGTGCTCGCGGAGATACCGACGTGCTCGGCCCACAGCGGTAGCAACGAGGTGCGCACCGCCCGGGACGAGCCGAGCACCGCGATGGCGACGCCGATGGTGAGCATCGCCCGCCGGTGCCGCCACAGCACGGACAGCACCGACGCATGCCCGTCCTCCCCGGCGGCGAGGCGGTGCTCCGCCCCGAGGTCCGGCATCGTGAGGGCGAGGACTGCCGCTGTGAGCGAGAGGATCGCGGCGAGCACGAAGACCCCACTGATGCCGGTGAGCGAGATGATCCCGGCACCGATGAGCGGCCCGGCGAAGAGGCCGACGCGGTGAGCGCCGCCCAGGAGCGACAGTGCGCGGGCACGGAGGTGGAACGGGACGGCGTCGATCATGAAGCCTTGGCGGGCGATGAGGAAGACCGTCCACATCAGCCCGCTCGCGACGACTGCGGCACCGAGCCAGAACACCGTCGGCGTGACGGCGGCAGCGGCCATGGCGATCGCGTCGAGGATGCCGGCGACCACGAGCGCGCGTCGCTCGCCGATCCGCGCAATGACCGCGGCTGCGGGGAGGGACCCGGCGAGCATGCCCACGCTCGTGAGGGCGACGATCATTGCGGCCACGGCGACACTGGCGCCGAGCTCGCGGGCCCGCAGGGCGAGCACCGGCAGCATCGCGCCGTGACCGAGGGCGTTGGCCAGGGTCGGGCCGAAGGCGGGGAGGGCGACATCGCGGAAGCGGAACTCTCGCGACATCGACGGATCTCCTCGGTCTTGGCTGCCCGATGACTCTAGGACGTGTGACATCCCCTGTCCTTTCCGTGTCCGCTCCAGGGGCTGTCCGTGTTGTCCGTGTGTCCCGACACCGTCCCGCGGGCTAAGGTGCAGGAGGGCTGCCTCGCACCCGGGCGGAAACTTTGACAGGCGTGACAAGGATTGGCGGTAGTGAGCTTCGTGGACTCAACGATGTCGTCCGGGCCTTCCTCAGGGACCGCCGACTCCCTCGCGAACAAGCATGCTCTCTACCTCTCCTGGGACCTTCGCGGGGATCACCACGCCGCGGTGCGTCCGACAGCGGACGAGTTGGTCGACCACGGCTGGGAGGTCACGGTCGTCGCGGGGAGCGACGAGGCGTCAGGTGGCTCGCCCGGCGGCGATGGGGCGACGTGGTTCGGCCCCGATGTGCGGCTGGTGACAGTGCCGAGCGACCTGTCCTCGCGTGGGGGAGCCCTGCTCGATGCGGTGGTCCGCCTGCACGAGACACACCCCATCACCCTGATGGTCGCGGGAGGCGGCCCGGCCTCGGGTATCAGGGCAGCTCAGCACCTCTGGGACAAGGAGCGGGTCCCGTTCGTGCTCGATCTCCACGACTCAGCGGCCATCCTGCGGTTCACGCGGGACGGGGAGGGCACTGACGGCTCCGCAGTCACAGGCACCGCGGCCGAACTGCTTGCCGAGGCGATCGAGGTGTGGTTCCCGGACGACACCAGCCGGGAGGCTTGCGAGGCGGCCTGCCCGTCGGTCGTGAGCAAGTCACGGGTGGTCACGCCGGCCTTGAAGCAGCCCGTTGGCGCGGCAGAGGCACGAGGGGGACTTCGAGCTGCCGTTGCCGACCTGGGCCCGCGAGTCGAGTCCGCCCACACCATGCAACGGCTGCTGCAGGAGCGGGGAGCCTCCGCGCCTGCGGAGGTCACGGTCTTCGAGGTTCCTTCCCCGAGTACCCGCACGGTTCGCATGATGGACACCCTTCGGGCGGCGGGGGTGGTGACGAAGGCCGTCCACTGGGGCGCCAAGACGGAACTGGTCCAGGGGCTCGGGTTCCGGAGCATCACGTTCGTGAACCGCAAGTACAGCCTCTACTCCCAGGTTCGCGCTCACCTCGCCGAGGTGGCGAGCGCTGAGCCGGGTACCGAGGAGGGTAGGCTCCGCGACCTCTACCAGGCGATGCTCGATATCCCGGTGCCGGCGACCCGTGACATCTGGCAGGACCTGAAGATCTGGTCGCAGGACTGGTTCGATGTCGCCCGGCTGTTCGCCCGGTACCCGAGCCCGGTGTTCTGGGCTGCTGACCTCAACGCACTTCCCCCAGCCGTCTGGGCGAAGCATGCCGTGCCGGGCACTCGGGTCATCTTCGACGCTCATGAGTTGTTCACGGAGCTGGACTACCTCGACCCGACCCAGCGCGCGGAATGGGAGGACATTGCCCAGCACTTCCTTCCCGAGGTCGACCTCGTCATCACCGTGGGGAAGGGGATCGCCGGCGAGCTCGCCAAGAGATACGGGTTGCCGCGTGTCGAGGTGGTCGAGAGCCTCTCTCTGCCAACCCGATACCCACGCTCGGACGTACGGCGCGTGGTGGGGGTTGCCGAAGGCACACCACTCGTTGTGCACGTCGGGAACGTGTCCGGCAACCGCAACCCTCTCCTGGCCGTCCAGCTCCTCCAGCGAGACCCGCGGGTGCACTTCGCCTTCGTCGGTGTGGTGAAGGGAACCATGGCCGACACCCTGAGTAGAGCGGCTGAGGACGCGGGAGTACTGGACCGGCTTCACCTGGTGGGTAGCGTGCCCATGGAGGAGCTGCAGCACTTCCTGTCGACCGCTGACGTGTCGGCCATCCTCTACTCACCCCGAACCTCCGAGAACCTCCGGCTGGCGATGCCCAACAAGCTCTTCGACGCCCTCGGCGCCGGTGTGCCTTGCGTCGCTGCCGCCGGGACTGCGGCCGCGGAGTACCTCGAGCACGAGGGGCTCGGCCATGAGTTCGCCGACGGCGACCCAGGAAGTCTGGCGGCAGCGATCGAGACGGTTCTCGCGGACACCACCCTTCATGATCGGGTACGGCAGTCTGCCCCGCGCTTCCTCTGGCCCGCGATCGAGCCCCGACTGCTGGAGCTCGTCGCTGATGAGCTGGCCGCCGCCCACTTCTCGGGCTCGACACACCGCCCGCCGGCCCTGGTGTCGAGCGGTCCCCAGACTCAGACGCGGAAGGCATCGGGCTCGTACTCATGGCGAAGCGCCCCCATGAAGCGTGCGCAGAGGGCGCTCGCCTGGCGCCTGCGTCGACTGGCGCTCAGGCTCGAGCGCTGAGCCGGTGGTCTGGGTACCTTGGTGCGATGGCTGACATCCCGGCCCATCTGAGCGAGCTCGCGGCTGCTGTGGAGCCGGGGGATCTTCTGACCGACCCGGCGTCGATCGAGCACTATCGGCGGGACTTCGCGAAGGACCCCGCAGTCGGTATGCCGTGCGCCGTCCTGCGGGCACGCTCGGTCGAGCAGGTGGTCGCTGCCATGAGGTGGGCCACGGCGACGCGGACTCCCGTCGTCCCGCGCGGAGCGGGCAGCGGACTCTCTGGCGGATCCTCGGCGGTCGACGGTGCACTCACGCTCTCCCTCGACCGGATGACCAAGGTCGAGATCGACGTGGAGACCCGGACAGCGAGGGTGGAGCCGGGAGCTCTCAACATCGACGTCAAGCGTGCTGCCAGGGTGCACGGACTGTGGTACCCGCCGGATCCGTCGTCGTACGAGATCTGCTCCATCGGGGGCAATCTCGCGACGAATGCAGGTGGTCTGTGTTGCGTGAAGTACGGCGTGACGACCGACTATGTCCTCGGCCTGGACGTCGTGCTCGCGGACGGGCGGCTCCTCCGCCTCGGCGGTCGGCAGATCAAGGACGTCGCGGGTCTGCCACTGATGAAGCTCTTCGTCGGCTCCGAAGGAACGCTCGGCGTGATCACCGGGGCGATCCTGCGCCTTGTGCCGGCGCTCCCACCTCCGGCCACAGTCGTGGCCTCGTTCCCCACCGTGACCGAGGCGGCGAGCGCCGTCATCGCCATCGGTGAACGCATGCGCGCGTCGATGATGGAGCTGATGGACAACACGTCAATCAACGCCGTCGAGGACCTGCGCAGCATGGGGCTGGACCGGTCCGCGGGTGGCCTGCTCATCGCGCAGTCCGACGCCCCTGGGTCGGCGCGGACGGAGGAGGCCGAGCTCATGGCCTCCCTGTGTCAGAGACATGGCGCCACGGAGGTCTTCAGCACGGACGACCCCGAGGAGGGCGAGCTCTTCACTGCAGCCCGACGAGCGGCCATCTTCGCCATCGAGCGCCGTGGCGCACTCCTCCTCGAGGATGTGGGCGTCGCGGTGCCGTTGCTGCCCAGGCTCCTCTCCGGGATCTCGCAGATCGCCGAACGCCGCTCGGTCGAGATCCCTGTCGTCGCACACGCAGGTGATGGCAACACCCACCCGATCGTCGTCTACGACCCGGCCGATCCCGCGTCGACCGCGAACGCCAATGAGGCGTTCGCCGAGGTGATGACGCTGGCCATCTCGCTCGGTGGCACGATCACCGGTGAGCACGGGGTCGGGCGTCTGAAGAAGGCGGCACTTCCCCACCAGCTGGGGGAGGACGTCATGGATGTCTCCCGGGCGATCAAGGCCGCTCTCGACCCGCTCGGGCTGATGAACCCCGGTGCGGTGCTGTGATGCGTCGCCCGTGCACGTACCGCTCCACGGTGGGTCACGCGGGGCCGCAGGACGGTAGCTGCCGGGCTGTAGCCATCGTGTTCAGATGTGCTGTCCATCATCCGAGCGGCCACACCGCGCGCGGTGAGCCCAGGCTGAGTCGCCACGCGCGCTACAGCGACGCTATGTTTCGTCCAGACAGGTGATCGGGTTCGGTCACGCAGCAACGATTGAGGGGCACAGCGCCGGATGAGCGAAGCAACGAGTGGCGGCATCGGTGGAGGCGTCATCCTCCTGGTCCTGCTGGTTCTGCTGGCCCTCGCCGTGGGCATCTGGTTCGTCCTGCGGCGTCGTGGGGAGTCCCCCGCGAGAGCCTGGGCCACGGGGCCGCAGACGCCGGCACGACCCGTGGTCGCCGATGTTGCGCCCGTCGGTGCCGCAGGCTCGTCGGACGACGTGACCCGGCCGAGTGACCAGGATCAGGCGCCGGAGGGGTCCGGGTATGCCGAGGGCGGGCTCAGCTCTCTCTCGGCGTCCGGGACCGACGAAGCGGGGGAACCCACTCATCGGGGGGAGCCGGCGTCGGCGGAGCACCCCGAACCTGGTGGTGACGGCGATGAGGGCGGCCAGGTGTCCGGAACCGCTCCACAGACTCCGACCCAGGCGTTCGGCGAGGCGGAGGGAACATCGCGTCCAGACAGCCAGGACCTGCACTCCTTGCTGTTCGATGGCCCCGATGCCGACGCGGACTCGACACCCCTCTTCCGCAGCGTCCGTGAGCGGCTGCTCGCCGCGGTGGGCGAGCCGGTGGACTCGACGGGGTCCGCCGACGCTGCCGTGACGGACGACGACGTCGTCACCGCGCAGGAGGACACCACGCAGGACGAGAGCACGCAGGACGAAACCACGCAGGACGAAACCACGCAGGACGTGACCAGGCAGGACGAGACCCTCGAGGAGGAGACCGTGCAGGACGAAACCACGCAGGATGAGGCCACGCAGGACGAGAGCGGGGTGCTGACAGATCCCGACGCCGAGGTGGTGCCCGACACCGACTCGGAGCAGGAAGTGGAGGGCGCGACCGAGGCGGGTGGTGTGAGTGGCACTCGTGTGCGCCGGATCTCGGAGCTTCACGAGGTGGTCGATGGGGGCTTCGGCATCGGTTCTGCGGCGGTCATCGCGGACGGCGGGCAGCCCTTGGGGCATCCGATCAAGGCCGTGCTGGCGACCAGGACCTATGTGGACCTGCACAGCCCCAGCTACGACGAGGTCGAGCCGGATCTCTGGTTCCTCGATGCCGGCTTCGCGGAGCGGGCCGGGTTCCGTCACGCCGACTGACAGTCGCGCCAGCTGACAGTCACGCCCACCGACGGCCCAGCAGGGGCCTGGGCGAGTCCCAGACTCGGCCGTCCAGAGGGTCTAGAGGGTGATGGTCAGCAGGAGGATCGAGTCGCTCAGCGCCTCGACCCCGTGGCGGGCCTGCGGGATCTCGATGAGGTCGCCCTGTTCCAGGAGCCACTCCCGAGCGGACTCACTGCTCTCGCCTGTGACGTAGAGCCGGGCCCGACCGGCGATCACCTGGAGCGAGGCTGCCTTGGGAGCCTCGTGCTCAGCCAGGTGGGAGCCCGCCGTCAGGCCCATGAGAACGGCCCTCTGGTGCTCACCGTGGATGAGGCTCGTTCCCGCTCGGCCTGAGGTCTCGGTGCGCGCCTGCTCGAGGAGCGCCTGACCCTCCGTGATGAGGCTGGTGATCTCCGGCATGGTCCCTCCAAGAGTCCGCGTGGCTGATCTGCCCGTTCACGGCAGCGTACCCAGGGTGCGGGCACGAAGGGGGCGACCTGCCCTGGCATCCGGGGTGGCGGGCCCCCGGATGCCAGGGCAGCTCGCCTAGCGACTACCGCTCGCGGCGGTCCCACTCCGCCTCGACGCGGTCGTCCACGCCGTCACCGTCCCGGTCGACAGGTTCACGGTCGACAGGGTCACGGTCGGCAGGGTCACGGTCGGCAGAGACAGGGTCGTGGTCCAGAGGGTCCCGGTCGAGGCGGTCCTGCTCATGACGGCCGGGGTTCACATCATGGGCCCGGGTGGCCTCGTCGGTGAGGTCGCGATCGTCGTGGCGTGCCCGGTCTGCGTCGACGGGGTCCATCGCGTTGGGGACGTTGTCATCGTGCCGCTCGTCGACCCGATCTACGCGAGCTCCCGCAGCAGCTCCTGCTCCCGCGCCGGCGGCACTCGCGCCGATCCGGTTGCCGTGCTCATCGGTCTCGACACCGGGGTCGAGGCGGTCCGCCTCGCGCATCTTCTCGTCGTACTCGCGGCGCACCTCGCGTGCCTCGGCCACGCGGCCGTCGGCGTCCGCTGCCATCTGCTTCGCCTGCGCGGCGCGCGCGTCGGCCTCAGCGCGCAGCCGGGCGGCCTTGGCGGCCTGCTCCTCCGCCTCGGCCTTGGCCTGGCGTGCCTCTGCGTCGGCGCGGGCGGCGGCGGTCTCCCGGGCCAGGGCCTCGCGCTCGCGCTCGGCGGCCTCTTCCCGGATCTTCTGTGCTCGCTCTTGCTTGGCCTTCGCGCTGTTGGTGCGCATCACGAAGAACACGATGACGGCGATGAGGACCACCGCGGCGATGACCGCCCAGATGATCCATGCGTTGTCGTTCATGGGAGGGCCTCCTAGCGTGCCTGGACTCTCCGGCACTCAAGCCCGAACGTACTGTGTGTGCGGCTCGTCGCCACCGTTTGCGGGGGGAGGCGCTGCTCAGTCGGCGTCGTTCTCGCTGGGCAGCGTGCGGAGAATCCGGTCCAGCGCATCCTCGGCATCCAGCTCGCCCCGTCTCGAGCCGAGGGCCAGGCCCAGGATGAAGGTGCTCACGGGAGCGAGGGGACGTTGCAGCCGGTGCGCCACCTGCTTGCTCAGGTAGTGGAGCCGGCTGATGTCTACGTCCGTCGGGTCGACCCCCACCGCCTCCGAGGCGTCCTTCACCCAGTCGACCCACTCCTGCAGTGGGTGCTCCAAATCCGTCATCTCTCAACCAATCTCGTCACCTGAGCGGGTCGACGCCATGCCGACAGCAGTCCCCGAGCTGCGCGCCCGAGCCGCCTCGACATCGTCCCAGGTGTCGCAGTCCGCGATGGCGGCAGGGTCACCGGCGATGGTCCGCACGAGAAGTGGCGCCAGGAGTCGTCTGAGGGAGAGATCGGTCGACTCGACCCCCTCGATCCGCCCCCGCAGTCTCGGGCTCCGATACAGCCCGAGCATCCACTGCGGGTGTCCCGACTCGTCGTGGAAGCACACCCCGTCACTGTCGAGGTCGTCCTCGGCGGACGCCACGAGAGTGGGCACGGCCTGCTCGACGCCTGGCACGTCGCTGGCCAGGACGAGCGTCCAGGGAGCATCCTCGGACAGCGCCCTCACGCCGGCCGCCAGTCCCGCCGCAGGTCCGCTTCGAGGGGGGTCCTCGACGACTTGCAGGACGCCTGCGGGCACCGGGACCTCACCGACGACGACCACCTCCCTCGCCCCCGCGGCAGCCGAGAGGGCAGCATCGAGGAGGGTTCGACCACCCACCTCGACGAGTGGTTTGGCCACTCCACCGAGCCGGGAGGCCCGCCCTCCGGCGAGGATGACGGCGGTGTATGCGATGGTCACGGAGCCCCCAGGGTCACCTACTTGCGCTGCAGCTCAGGACGGTCCCACCCGCGCTCCGGTGCGCGAGTGCCCACCCCGGCTCCGGGCCGGGCGTCCCGCGACCGGTAGACGATGTAGGGTCGGGTGACGTACCCCAGGGGCGCGCTGAACACGTGGACCAGGCGGGTGAACGGCCACAGCGCGAAGAGGATGAACGCGACGAGGGCGTGTAGTTGGAAGCTGAGCGGCGCGTCGGCCATGAGCTCCGGCTGGGGCTGGAACCAGAAGATGCTGCGGAACCACACCGAGACGCCCTCCCGGTAGTCGTAGTGACCGTCGCCGACCGCGATCGCACCCGAGGAGCTCAGCGTGTTGACCATGCCGAGCAGGATGACGGCGCCGAGGAAGAAGTACATGACCTTGTCCATCGGTGTCGTCGCGGAGAACACCGGCCCGGTCATCCGCCGGCGGTAGATGAGGATGGAGACACCGACCAGGGCGAGGACGCCCGCGAGCATGCCGCCCACGACCGCGATCGAGTGATAGATGCCCTCCGGGATGAAGGAGGTCCACGACTTCGGGATCACGAGGCCGAGGAAGTGGCCGAGCACGACCCAGAGCATGCCGAAGTGGAACATCGGTGAGCCCCACCGCAACAGGCGGTCCTCGTAGAGCTGGCTGGAGCGGGTCGTCCACCCGAACTTGTCGTAGCGGTACCGCCAGAAGTGCCCGACGACGAAGATCGCGAGGCAGATGTACGGAACGATCACCCACAAGAAGGTGGTCATCGGGGTCCTCCTACCGGGATGTCGGATGAGATGAACAGAGGGCCGAGGTCCGCCGTATTGAGAGGTTCCGGCCTGGGGTTGAGCTCCTCGCTGAGGCGGGGATCCATGGCGTAGGGCTGGGTGTCGAGGCCGACGTCCTCGCTCGGAGGTCCTTCGGCGATGAGCTTGGCCAGCGCGGTCCGGTCGTCACCGTCGAGGACCGGCAGGGTGCTGCGCAGCGTGTCGACGACCGGCAGCCAGGGCGAGTCCTTCCCGGCCAGCGCGAGGCGGAGCAGCTCGATCCCGACCCGGTGCCGGTTGAGCAGCCGCCACGCGACGTCCTGGTTGACGAGCGCGCCGAACTCCAGGACCACACACAGGTGGTCGGGCAGCTCGTGGTCGATGTCGAGCTCGACGCCGCAGGTGCGGAACGCCTGCCGGAACTCCACCAGCGCCACCCCACGTCGCCGGGTGTCACCGTGGGTGAAGTAGGTCAGGTGCAGAGAGCACTTGCGGGTCACGTCGAAGGTGTCGACGTAGTCCGCCTGGATTTCCGACAACGGCCGGCTCCCGATGTGGTCGAGGTATGCGTCGAGCGGCTCGCGCTGGGCGCTCGGCAAGGTGGCGGTCACCGAGCGGAACGACGGAATCCGTTCGAGCAGCTGCTCATCCGGGTAGTCGAGCAGGAGCGAGACGAGCTGCCACGTGTCGGCGAGCTGACGTGGGTCCAAGGTCGGGGCGGCGCCCCGGTGCCGGAACCATCTCATGACGGCTCCTCGCTGCGGGTCTGCGCCGACTCCCCGTCCCGGCTCGGGAAGAGGCCCTCGGGGACCCCGATCCCGTCCCAGTTGAGCAGGTTGACCCGGCCCTGCTTGGACCCGCCGCCGATGAGCTGGTTCTCCAGGCTGTCGGATGTCTGCCGGGCCTGCAGCATCGCGAAGTTCTCGACCGCCACGGGCACGGGACGGCCGGCTCCTTCCCCGAGCGCCTCGGGCTGGCCGCCGCCGTACTCGCCCACGGGGCAGTCGGTCGCCAGCTCCTCGAGGGCGTGCGCCTGCTCGGCGTGCGCCGTGGGGATCACGTAGCGCTCGTCGTACTTGGCGATGGCGAGGAGCCGGAACATCTCGTACATCTCCTCGCCGCCCATGCCCACCGCGGCTGCGATCTCCTCGTTCGGGTTGCGGCCGAGGTTGATGTCTCGCATGAAGGAGCGCATCGCCGCCAGCTTCTTCAGGACCGCGTTGACGGGCGCGACATCGCCGGCTGTGAACAGGTTGGCGAGGTACTCGACGGGGATACGCAACGTGTCGATCGCTGCGAAGAGGTTGTCCTTGTCCTCGGCGTCGTGGCCGGTGTCCTTGACGACGTCGACCACCGGGGAGAGCGGGGGGATGTACCAGACCATTGGCATGGTGCGGTACTCCGGGTGCAGTGGCAGAGCGACCTGGTAGTCCTGGATGAGACGCCGCACGGGGGAGCGCTTGGCGGCTTCGATCCAGTCACCCGGGATCCCGTCGCGCTCAGCTGCAGCGGCGACAGCCGGGTCGTTGGGGTCGAGGAAGACCGAGCGCTGGGCCTCGTAGAGGTCGTGGTCGTTCTCGACCGAGGCAGCCTCCAGGACGCGGTCCGCGTCGTAGAGCATCAGGCCGATGTAGCGCAGCCGCCCCACGCAGGTCTCGGAGCACACGGTCGGGATGCCGACCTCAATGCGGGGGTAGCAGAAGGTGCACTTCTCGGCCTTGCCGGTCTTGTGGTTGAAGTACACCTTCTTGTAGGGGCAGCCGGTGATGCACATGCGCCAGCCGCGACACCTGTCCTGGTCCACGAGCACGATGCCGTCCTCGGCGCGCTTGTAGATCGCACCGCTCGGACACGAGGCCGCACAGCTGGGGTTGAGGCAGTGCTCGCAGATCCGCGGCAGGTAGAACATGAAGGTCTGCTCGAACTCGAATTTCACCTTGTCCTCGATGCCCTTGAGCATCGGGTCCTTGACCGCGTGCTCCTTGCTCCCACCGAGGTCGTCGTCCCAGTTCGCCGACCAGGAGACGTTCATCGGCTTGCCCGAGATGAGCGAGTAGGGCCGAGCGACAGGGAAGTTCTCCTGCGCAGGAGCACCGAGGAGGGTCTCGTAGTCGTAGGTCCAGGGCTCGTAGTAGTCCTGGATCTTCGGCATCTTCGGGTTGGAGAAGATCGTGAGCAGCTTCTTCAGCCGACCGCCCGCCTTGAGGTTGAGACGGCCGTTCTTCAGGGTCCAGCCGCCGAGCCACTCCTCCTGGTCCTGGTACCCGCGCGGGTAGCCCAGGCCGGGTCGGGTCTCGACGTTGTTGAACCAGACATACTCCGTGCCGGCCCGGTTCGTCCAGGCCTGCTTGCAGGTCACCGAGCAGGTGTGGCACCCGATGCACTTGTCGAGGTTCATCACCATCGCCATCTGCGCCATGACTCTCATGGTTCAAACCTCCCTGTCAGTACGTGACGTCCTGGTTGTGGCGACGGCGGATCATCGTCACCTCGTCGCGGTTGTTGCCCGTCGGCCCGATGTAGTTGAAGAAGTAGGCGAGCTGCGCATACCCACCGATGATGTGGCTCGGCTTGATGAGGATGCGGGTCAGCGAGTTGTGGATGCCACCGCGACGCTGGTTGGTCTCCGTGAGCGGCACGTCGATGAGGCGGTCCTGCGCGTGGTGCATGAAGACCGTGCCCTCCGGCATCCGGTGGCTGACGATCGCGCGCGCGGCGACCACGCCGTTGCGGTTGACGGCCTCGACCCAGTCGTTGTCCCTGATGCCGACCTTCTCGGCGTCGACGTCGGACATCCAGATCGTCTGACCGCCGCGGGAGAGGCTGAGCATGAAGAGGTTGTCCTGGTACTCGCTGTGGATCGACCACTTGTTGTGCGGGGTCAGGTACCGCACGGAGACGCCGCGCTCGTTCAGCTCGCCGATCTCGCTCTCGCCGAAGAGCATCGTCATGTTCAGCGGCGGTCGGTAGACCGGGAGCGCCTCACCCATGCCGAGCATCCAGTCGTGGTCGAGGTAGAACTGCTGGCGCCCGGTGAGGGTGTGGAACGGCTTGAGCCGCTCGATGTTGATGGTGAACGGGCTGTAGCGACGACCCCCGGACTCCGACCCGGACCACTCCGGGCTCGTGATGACCGGGACCGGCTGCACCTGGGTGTCGGCGAAGGTGATCTGCTTGCCCTCGTGCTCGGCCGCGAGGTCGTGCAGGGTGGTGCCCGTGCGCTTCTCGACGTTCTTGAAGCCGAGGGTGGAGAGGTGACCGTTGGCGACGCCGGACAGGTGGAGGAAGGCGTCGGCCACGTGGATGTCGGTCTCCATGAGTGGCTGCCCGTCGCCGGCCCCGCCGTGTCGGACACCGTTGCGCCGGCGCAGGATGTCCATCTCCCGCTTCACGTCGTAGGGCACGCCCTTGGTGAGCATGCCGACCTTCTCCATGAGCGGGCCGATCGACGTCATCTTGTCGTAGACGGCCGAATAGTCACGCTCGGCCACGGCCAGGACCGGCATGGTCCGGCCTGGGACGGGCTCGACCTCGCCGGTGCGCCAGTCCTTGACGATGCCGTGTGGGGTGGCCATGGCCTCGGGGGTGTCGTGCCACAGTGGCTTGGCGACGACGTCCTTGCGGGTGCCGAGGTGGTCGACGGCCAGCTCCGAGAACTTCTTCGCGACCGCCTTCCACGTGTCCCAGTCCGTCTTGGACTGCCACGGCGGGGAGATCGCCGGGTTGAAGGAGTGCACGAAGGGGTGCATGTCCGTCGTGTTGAGGTCGTGCTTCTCGTACCATGTCGCTGCCGGCAGGACCACGTCGGAGAAGAGGGTCGAGCTCGTCATCCGGAAGTCGAGCGTCGTGAGTAGGTCGAGCTTGCCCTCGGGGACCTCGTCCGGCCAGACGATCCCCTCGGGCCGCTTCTCCGGGGGCGCCTGGGCTGCGGTGACGGCGTTGTCGGTGCCGAGGAGGTGCTTGAGGAAGTACTCGTTGCCCTTCGCCGAGGAGCCGAGGAGGTTGGCCCGCCACAGGCTGAGGATCCGTGGGTGGTTCTCCTCGGCCTCCGGGTCCTCCACCGCGAACTTCAGGTCGCCGGACTTCAGCTGGCTGACGACGTAGTCGGCCGGCTCCATCCCGGCGGCCGCGGCCTCGTCGGCGAGCGCGAGACTGCTCCGGTTGAACGTCGGATAGCTCGGCGTCCAGCCCAGCCGCACCGACTGCGCGAGCAGGTCCATCACGCCCTTGCCCGCGAAGACGCCTGTGCCGGCGTCGATCTCGTCGGCGGTGAAGGTGTCGTAGCGGTATTGGGAGGTGTTGACGTACCAGTACGCCGTCTGGTTCATGTGCCGCGGCGGTCGGTGCCAGTCGAGCGCAAAGGCCATGTGCTGGAAGCCCATGATCGGACGGATCTTCTCCTGGCCGACGTAGTGGGCCCAGCCGCCGCCGTTGCGGCCCTGCGTGCCCGTGATCGTCGTCAGCACGAGGATGGCGCGGTAGATCTGGTCGGAGTGGTACCAGTGATTGGTCCCGGCGCCGAGCAGGATCATGCCGCGGCCGCCGGTGTCGATCGCGTTCTGTGCCCACTCGCGCGCGAGCCGGGTGAGCTGCTGAGCCGGGACCCCGGTGATCGGCTCCTGCCAGGCAGGGGTCGCCGGTGTGCTCGCGTCGTCGAAGCCGGTCGGCCACTCGCCGGGGAGGCCCTCACGCGCAACGCCGTACTGGGCCAGCATGAGGTCGAGAACGGTCGTGACGAGCCGTTCGCCGACCCGCCGGGCCGGGACGCCGCGGCGGACGAGCTCCACCTGCCCGTCCGCGGTGTCGAAGCGCGGGAGCGTGACCTCGACGGCCTCGTAGTCGCCCGAGGTGCGCGACGCATACAGGGAGAGCATGGGCTCGATCTCCCCGAGGTCGAGATTCCACTTGCCCCAGCCCTCGTCGCCGTAGCGGAAGCCGAGCGAGCCGTTCGGGACAGCCACTTGGTCGGTGCGGCCGTCGAGGACGACCGGCTTGAACTCGGCGTTCTCGGAGGTGCGCTCCGGGATGTCCAGGTCACCCGCCACGAGGTTCTTGCCGGGACGGTATGCGCGGGCACCGGTCGCACCATCCGTCACCCCTGCGTCGCTCACCTCATCGAGGGTGATGAGGAAGGGCAGGTCGGTGTAGGTGCGGTTGTAGTCGACGAAGAAGGGGACGTCCTGGTCGACGAAGTACTCCTTGAGGATGACGTGCCCCATCGCCATGGCCAGGGCGCCGTCTGTGCCGGGGTTGCAGGTCACCCACTCGTCGGCGAACTTGACGTTCTCGGCGTAGTCGGGCGCGACGGCGAGGACCTTCTGCCCCCGGTAGCGGGCCTCGGTCATCCAGTGGGCGTCCGGGGTGCGGGTGAGCGGGACGTTGGAGCCCCACATGATGAGGTATCCGGCGTCCCACCAGTCGCCGGACTCGGGGACGTCGGTCTGGTCACCGAACATCTGCGGGGAGGCGTTGGGCAGGTCGGCGTACCAGTCGTAGAAGGAGAGCATCGGGGCGCCGATGAGCTCGAGGAAGCGTGCCCCGGAGGCGTAGGAGACCGGGGACATCGCCGGGATGGGGGAGAAGCCGGCGATGCGGTCCGGTCCCCAGCGCTTGACCGTGTAGACGTGGGCCGCCGCGACGAGCTCGACGACCTCGTCCCAGGTGGAGCGGACCAGGCCGCCCTTCCCACGGGCACGCTTGTAGCGCCTGGCCTTCTCGGGGTCCTGGACGATCGACGCCCACGCGACGACCGGGTCGCCGTACTCGGCCTTGGCGGCACGGAACATCTCGAGCAGGACGCCGCGCACGTAGGGGTAGCGAACCCGGGTGGGGGAGTAGGTGTACCAGCTGAACGCGGCACCGCGAGGACAGCCCCGGGGCTCGTACTCGGGCCGGTCGGCGCCGGCCGACGGATAGTCGGTCTGCTGGGCCTCCCAGGTGATGATGCCGTCCTTGACGTAGACCTTCCAGCTGCACGAGCCGGTGCAGTTCACGCCGTGGGTCGAGCGCACCACCTTGTCGTGGGCCCAGCGGTCCCGGTAGAAGCTGTCACCCTGGCGACCGCCGTGGAGGTTCAGCGTGCGATGGTCCTGCGAGACCTCCCCCCGGGTGAAGAAACGCCTGGTGCCGACCAGGGCCTCTGAGACAGGGCCGTCGAGGCGGGGCGCGTTCATGCCGTCTCCTTGCTCGGGGTGGGAGGTGCGGTGCTCGGGGTGAAGGGGTTGGTGGTCGTGATGCGTGCCAGGCAGTGCTGGGGACCCACGAAGGGCTCGAGCGAGACGTCGACGCCGTCCTCTCCGAAGCGTGCGAGCGCTCCGGAGATCAGGCCGCGGTGGATCCCGCAGACCACGGCCGGATTCGTCCGGGCGAGGTCGAGGAACGGGCACCGGTCCAGCTGCAACGTGGCGACGCGCCCGGACCCGGAGACCGACAGGTTTGGCGTATAGCCCCAGGTGCCGAGGACATCGACGAGCCGCCCTATCTTGGCCAGCCAGGCGCCCGGCGTGGCGGCCCGCTCGGCCGGCTCGGCGGGGATGTGTTCCTCCGCCCAGCGCCGGCCCGCTTCGTAGGGCGTGACCGGGTCGCCGGCGAGCTGCGCGGCGAAGCTGTCGGCGAGCAGCTCGGTGAGGATCCGCATCGCCGGGCTGTCGCCCTCCTCGGTGAGTGACCCGGACGCCAGGCGGTAGACCTTGCGCGGTCGGCCGACACCCTCGCGCACGAAGGCCGCCTCGAGGATGCCGGCGGTGACGAGCTGGTCGAGGTGGAAGCGGGCGGTCGTGACGTGCAGCTCGAGGAGCTCCGCGAGCTGCGCGGCGGTCATCTGGACTGTCTCGCCCGCCTCGCCGGAGCCGGCAAGGAAGTCCACGATCATGCGGCGCACGGGGGAGTTGAGCAGCTCGACGCCCACTGCGGTGCTGGTGGACACAGGCGATCACCTCCCGGGGTCGGTTTTAGAGGAATCTAATCACATCCTCGGAGACCAGGCCACAGAGGTGAATTTTCCCTCAAGAATGAGGGAAAGATGTTCCGGTTTGTCGGGTTTCGGCTGGGAGGAGTAGTGTTCCAGCGAAATTTGAAGGAACCACTGGTTCAGATTTGAATGAGTCGTAGGAGATCCTTATGGCGACGGTCCAGGCAGCCCCCAGACAACGCGTCGAGGAGCGGGGTGGAGCCACCCGCGTCATGTGGATGTCGACGCTCGCCTTCACGCTCATGTTTGCGGTCTGGCTCATGTTCGGGGTCCTGGGTGTCCCCATCCAGAAGGAGCTCGGGCTGAGCGATCCGCAGCTGGCCTGGATCAGCGCCGTGGCCGTGCTCAACGGCTCGATGTGGCGCCTGCCTGCAGGGATGCTCACCGACCGCGTCGGTGGTCGCATCGTCACTGTCTCGATGCTCCTCCTCACCGCGATCCCCTGCTTCTTCCTCACCCAGGTCGGTTCGTACGGTGCCCTGCTCATCCTCGCCTTCCTCGTCGGGTTCGCAGGCAACCTGTTCTCCGTCGGCATCGCGTGGAACTCCGCGTGGACCTCGCGTGACCGGCAGGGGTTCGCGCTGGGCGTCTTCGGCGCCGGCAACGTCGGCGCCTCGGTCACCAAGCTCCTCGTCGTGCTCTTCCCAGGCCTGGTCGTCGGGGGTGGAGCCGCGACCATGGGGTTCTTCCCCTCGGGATGGCGGGTCTTCCCGGCGATCTACACGATCGCCCTCGTGGTCACCGCGGCGCTCGTCCTGCTCGTGGTGCCACGCAAGGACAAGGTCGCCGGCTCCGGCAAGCCGCTCGGGGAGATGCTCGCACCGCTCAAGGAGATCCGCGTCTGGCGCTTCAGCCTCTACTACGTCGTCGTGTTCGGCGCCTACGTCGCGCTGTCGGCGTGGATGCCGAAGTACTACGTCGACAACTTCGATGTCGAGCTGCGCACCGCGGCACTCCTCACCGCGTTGTTCATCTTCCCCGCTTCCCTGCTGCGTCCGGTCGGGGGGATCTTCAGCGACCGCTTCGGCGCCCGCCGGGTCATGTACTGGACCTTCGGGGTCATGCTCCTCGTGAGCGGGATCCTCATGATGCCCAACGGGCACATCGTCATCGACCATGTCGACGGGTCCACCACGAACCACCTTGCCTACGCCATGGGCCTGGTGCCCTTCACCGTGCTGCTGTTCGTCCTGGGGTGCGCCATGGGTGTCGGCAAGGCGGCGGTCTACAAGCACATCCCCGAGTACTTCCCGGACAACGTCGGCTCCGTAGGCGGTCTCGTCGGGATGCTCGGCGGCCTCGGCGGGTTCTTCCTCCCGCCGTTGTTCGCCTACACGAAGGTCTGGAGCGGGTTCCCGACGAGCACCTTCTTCGTCCTGTTCCTTCTCACCGCGGTCTGTGCAGCATGGATGCACTGGACCGTCATCCACATGCTGCACACGCAGAGTCCCGAGCTCGCTCGCGACCTTGAGCTGAAGGAGTCCGTTTCATGAGCACCGTTGCCGGCACCAAGGGCGAGTGGCTGGAGTCGTGGGATCCCGAGGACGAGAAGTCCTGGGACTCCCGGCTGGCCTGGCGCACCCTCTGGGTCACGACCTTCTGCCTCACCCTGGCGTTCATCGCGTGGTTCCTGCCGAGCGCCATCATCCCCAAGCTGACCTCGCTCGGCTACACCTTCACCGCCAGCCAGCTGTACTGGATGGCCGCGATGCCGGGCCTCTCGGCCGGTCTGCTGCGCCTGGTCTGGATGGTCCTGCCGCCGATCCTGGGTACGCGCAAGATGGTGTCGCTCACCACCTTGCTGCTCATCGCCTCGACCCTGGGCTGGGGCGTGCGCGTGCAGCAGCCGACCGCCCCCTACTGGGAGCTGATGACCCTGGCGTTCCTCGCCGGCATCGGCGGAGGAGCCTTCTCGGGCTTCATGCCGAGCACGTCGTACTTCTTCCCCAAGGCCAAGCAGGGGACCGCGCTGGGCATCCAGGCCGGCATCGGCAACCTCGGCGTCTCGATCGTGCAGCTGCTCACTCCGTACCTGATCGCCATCGGCGCTCTCGCGGTCTTCGGCGGCAGTCAGATGATGGAGTTCCCAGGTCGGCCGCCGGAGGAGGTCTGGTACCAGAACGCGGCGTTCGTCTGGATCCCGCTCATGGTCATCGGCGCGATCCTCGCGTGGACGATGCTGAAGTCGGTGCCGGTCAAGGCGAACATCAAGCAGCAGTTCGACATCTTCTCCAACCAGGACACCTGGTGGATGACGCTGCTCTACATCATGACGTTCGGGACCTTCTCGGGACTGTCCGCCCAGTTCGGGCTGCTCATGATCAACCTCTACGGCACGGGGAACCCCGAGATCGTCGCCGGTGCCGGTGCCGACGCGCAGCTCCTCATCCCGGGGTACGTGGTCCCCGAGGTGGTCAAGTACGTCTTCCTCGGCCCGCTCGTCGGGGCGGTGGCGCGTTTCGCGTTCTCACCCTTGACCGACCGCATGGGTGGTGCGATCTGGACCTTGATCTCGGGGATCGGGCTGATCGTCTCGATCGCCGCGACGATCCCGGCTCTCACACCCGACACGTCCTCGGCAGCGTCGCTGGAAGCGGGCTTCAACCACTTCCTGTACGGAATGCTCGCGATCTTCCTGTTCGCCGGCATCGGCAATGCCTCGACCTTCAAGCAGATGCCGATGATCTTCGAGCGTCGGCAGGCCGGCGGCGTGATCGGCTGGACGGCGGCCATCGCCGCGTTCGGACCGTTCCTCTTCGGCGTCGGCCTCAACCTGCTCGGAGCCGTGCCCTTCTACTGGATCGGTGTCGCCTGGGCCGTGATGTGTGTGGGCATCACGTGGTGGCGCTACGCCCGCAAGGGTGCCCCCAAGCCGGGCTGAGTCGCCGGAGGGGGCTGACGCCCTACAGTGCCGGAGAGGGCTCACGCCCTACAGTGGCGTCTGTGTCAGGCCACGATCGACCCACGGTCCCCCCGGGGGCCAGCCCGCTGCGGTTGCGGGGCCGGGAGATCTCTCCCGCCGCGCCCGGGGTGATGGCGGTCATCAACCGCACGCGCGACTCGTTCTGGAGGGGCAACCGCCACGCCGAGCTCGCCACCGCGATGGACGCCCTGCACCGGGCGGTGGCCGACGGCGCGGACATCATCGATGTCGGTGGCGTGCGCGCCGGGGAAGAGGGCGAGGAGGTCACCGCCGCGATGGAGATCGAGCGGGTGGTGCCCTTCCTCGAGGAGGCGCGGGCCGCATACCCGGACCTCGTCCTCAGCGTCGACACCTGGCGCGTGGAGGTCGCCGAGGCGGCCGGCGCATACATCGACCTGGTCAACGACACCTGGCAGGGCGCCGAGCCCGAGCTGGTCCACGTGGCTGCCGCGATCGGGGCGGGCTATGTCGTCTCCCACACCGGTGGTCTGCCGCCTCGGACCGACCCCCGGGCGGTGACCTATCCGCCCGAGCCGGACGGTGTGCTCGAGGATGTGCTGAGGGTGCTGAGCGAGGGCGCGGATAGGGCCCTCACTGCGGGGGTGCCGCGTGAGCGCATCCTGCTCGACCCCACCCTCGACTTCGGCAAGACGACGCTGCACTCGCTCACCCTCCTGCGTCACTCGGTGGAGATCGTCGCGCTGGGATTCCCTGTGCTGCAAGCGCTTTCGCGCAAGGACTTCATCGGGGAGACCCTCGACCTCGAGCCTGATGACCGGCTCGAGGGGACCCTGGCAAGCACTGCGGTGGCTGCCTGGCTCGGGGTCGCCGTCTTCCGGGCCCACGACGTGCGTTCAACGCGTCGGGTGCTCGACATGGTGGCCTCGATCCGGGGGGATCGACCCCCCGCCCGGAGCGCCCGCGGGACACCGGTCGGGGCGGAGCCCGCCGACCCCTGAGCGACGCGTCACATTTGATCGGTCCCCTCCGGAAGAACGCTTATGGTGGGGGTCGCACGCGGCGGCGCCACATCCCCTTTCGAGATGGCGCCACCGCGTGAACCACGGTGACGTGGTGCCACCTGAAACGCCTACTGCTACACGGGAGGACGGAACCCTATGCGCATCGGGGTCCCCCGAGAGATCCAGGCCGGGGAGCGCAGGGTTGCTGCCACCCCCACCACCGTCGCCAGACTCATCAAGCTCGGGTACGACGTTGCCGTCGAACGCCGCGCAGGGAGTCTGGCCAGCTTCTCCGACGAGGCCTTCGCCGCCGCCGGTGCCGAGGTGGTCGACTCCGTCTGGGACGCGGACATCATCCTCAAGATCAACGCGCCGACACCGGCCGAGGTCGAGAAGATGCACTCCGGCCAGCTGCTCGCCAGTCTGCTCTCTCCGGCGCTGAATCCAGAGCTCGTCGAGTCGCTGCGGGCCCAGGGCGTGACCGCCCTCGCCATGGACGCGGTGCCACGCATCTCCCGGGCCCAGTCCCTCGACGTCCTCTCGTCGATGGCGAACATCGGTGGGTACCGTGCGGTCCTCGAGGCAGCGCACGAGTTCGGCTCGTTCTTCACCGGACAGGTGACCGCGGCGGGCAAGGTCCCGCCCGCGAAGGTCCTCGTCATCGGCGCCGGCGTGGCCGGGCTCGCCGCGATCGGCACAGCCGGCTCCCTGGGCGCGATCGTGCGGGCGTTCGACTCCCGCCCTGAGGTCGCCGAGCAGGTCGAGTCGATGGGTGCCGAGTTCCTCCGCATCGACGTCGAGCAGGAGGTCTCCGCCGACGGCTACGCGAAGGAGACGGGGGAGGACTTCAACCGCAAGGCCGCCGAGCTGTACGCCGAGCAGGCCAAGGACGTCGACATCATCATCACGACCGCGCTCATCCCGGGCCGCCCGGCCCCGCGGCTCATCACCGAGGAGATGGTCGCCTCGATGAAGCCGGGCTCGGTCATCGTCGACATGGCTGCCGGTAGTGGCGGCAACGTCGCCGGCTCCGTGGCCGGCGAGCGGGTCGTCTCCGAGAACGGCGTCGTCATCCTCGGCTACACGGACCTGGCCGGGCGCCTGCCCACCCAGGCCTCGCAGCTCTACGGGACGAACCTCGTCAACCTGCTCACGCTCATCACGCCTGGCAAGGACGGCCAGGTCCTCCTCGACCTCGAGGACGTCGTCCAGCGCGGCATGACGGTGACGAAGGACGGCGAGACCCTGTGGCCGCCACCGCCGGTCCAGGTCTCGGCCGCGCCGGCTGCAGCGGCTGCGGTCGTGAGCCCTGCCGCGAGCGCCGCGCCCGAGAAGAGCTCGCCGACGCGCAAGTACGTCGGGATGGTGCTCGCCGGCCTCGTGCTGCTCGCCGTGAGCGCGTTCTCCCCGCCGACGTTCCTCGGCCACCTGACCGTGTTCATCCTCGCGTGCATCGTCGGCTTCTACGTGATCAGCAACGTCAGCCACGCGCTGCACACGCCGCTCATGGCCGAGACCAACGCGATCTCGGGCATCATCCTCGTCGGTGGGATCCTCCAGCTCGGCAGTGAGGACCCGGTCATCCGTGCGATCGCCTTCGCGGCGACCCTGGTGGCCTCGATCAACATCTTCGGTGGCTTCGCGGTGACCGGCCGCATGCTCCAGATGTTCCGGAAGGGCTGATCATGCAGACCGAGAACCTCGTCCTGGGCGCGTACATCGTCGCCGCCGTCCTCTTCGTCCTCGCGCTCGCCGGGCTGTCCAAGCACGAGCGGGCCCGGGAGGGCAACAACTTCGGCATCATCGGCATGGTCATTGCCCTGGCCGCGACCGTCTGGCTGTCGCTCTCGCGTGCCGCCGACCCGCTCGTCACCATCGCGCTGATCGTCGTCGCGCTCCTCATCGGTGCCGCGATCGGGCTGTGGCGTGCCCGGGTGGTCGAGATGACCCAGATGCCGGAGCTCGTCGCGATGCTGCACAGCTTCGTCGGTCTCGCCGCCGTTCTCGTCGGCTACACCTCGCACCTGGAGATGGCCGATCACGGCTCCGGCGACACCGTCCACGCGGTCGAGATCTTCCTCGGCATCTTCATCGGTGCGGTGACCTTCACCGGGTCGATCGTCGCGTACCTCAAGCTCAGCGCGAAGATGAAGTCCGCGCCGCTCATGCTCCCGGCCCGACACTGGCTCAACCTGGTCGCCGTGCTCGTCTCCGTAGGCCTGATGTTCTGGTATGTCAGCTCGCTCTCGGTCGTCCCGCTGGCACTCATGACGGTCATCTCGCTCGCCTTCGGCTGGCACCTGGTCGCCTCCATCGGCGGTGGCGACATGCCCGTCGTCGTCTCGATGCTCAACTCCTACAGCGGCTGGGCGGCCGCAGCCGCCGGCTTCATGCTGAGCAACGACCTCCTCATCGTCACCGGTGCCCTCGTCGGTGCCTCCGGTGCGATCCTGTCCTACATCATGTGCCGGGCGATGAACCGCTCGTTCATCTCGGTCATCGCCGGCGGGTTCGGCCAGGAGATCGCGATCTCGGCCGACACCGACTACGGCGAGCACCGCGAGATCACCGCGGAGGGGGCGGCTGACCTGCTCAAGCAGGCCCGCAGTGTCGTCATCACCCCGGGTTACGGCATGGCGGTCGCGCAGGCGCAGTACCCCGTCGCGGAGCTCACGAAGAAGCTGCGCGACAAGGGCGTGAAGGTGCGCTTCGGCATCCACCCGGTGGCCGGTCGCCTCCCGGGGCACATGAACGTCCTCCTCGCCGAGGCCAAGGTGCCCTACGACATCGTCCTCGAGATGGACGAGATCAACGACGACCTCGCGGACACCGATGTCGTCCTCGTCATCGGCGCCAACGACACCGTCAACCCGGCCGCCATGGACGACCCGACGTCGCCGATTGCCGGCATGCCGGTGCTGCGCGTCTGGGAGGCCCACGACGTGATCGTCTTCAAGCGGTCCATGGCCGTCGGCTACGCCGGTGTGCAGAACCCGCTGTTCTTCAGGGAGAACACCCAGATGCTCTTCGGCGACGCCAAGGAGCGCGTCGAGGACATCGTCAGGGCGCTGTAGCGAAAGGCACCGTGGTGGGAAGGCTCTCGAGCGGGAAGGTTCTGTAGCGGAAGGCATGGGCACCTGGGAGAACTGGAGCGGAACCGTCTCGGTCGCTCCGACGAGGGTGTATGCGCCGCGCACCACGGCGGAGGTCGCCGACCTCGTCGCCCGGGCGGCTGAGCGGGGTCGGCGGCTGCGCCCGGTGGGTTCGGGTCACTCCTTCACACCCATCGCCGCTCCCGTGGAGGGCCAGGTGTCCCTGCGCCACCTCACCGGGATCGTGAGCGCCGACCGGGAGGCCGGCGCCGTCCGGGTCGCCGCGGGGACGTCGTTGCACGAGCTGAACGACGCCCTGGCGCGGATCGGGCTCGGCATGGTCAACCTCGGCGACATCGACCGCCAGACCATCAGCGGCGCCCTCGCCACCGGCACCCACGGCACCGGCAGCGAGCTGACCGGACTGGCCGGGCTCGTGCGCGGCATGACCCTCGTCACCGGCGACGGCTCGGTGCGGCATGTGCACCGGGACCGTGACCCGGACCTGGTGAGGTTGCTCGCGGTCGGGCTCGGCGCATACGGGATCGTCACGGAGGTCGAGCTCGACGTCATGCCGGCCTACCGGCTCCGCGCCCTCGAGCAGCCGGAGCGGCTCGGTGCCGTCCTCGACGAGGTCGACGAGATCTCGCGCAGCCACAGGCATTTCGAGTTCTACTGGTTCCCGCACACGGATCGCGTGCTCACGAAGCGCAATGACATCGCCGAGGACGGCAGTGGGGCTCCGCTGCCGCGATGGCGGGAGCAGCTCGACGACCACGTCCTGTCCAACCTCGTCTTCGAGCAGGTCAACCGGCTCGTGTGCGCCCGCCCGTCGCTCGCGCCGAGGATCAACCAGGTCAGTGGCCGCGCCCTGTCCCGTCGAGAGTTCACGGATGCCTCGCACCGGGTGTTCTGCACCCGGCGGGAGGTGCGGTTCGTCGAGTCGGAGTACGCGGTCCCACGGCACGCGCTCGTCCAGGTGCTGCGCGAGCTGGACACGTGGATCGAGCGCTCGGGGGAGCACATCGCCTTCCCCGTCGAGGTGCGCTTCGCCGCAGCCGACGAGATCGCCCTGAGCACCGCATACCAGCGCGAGACGGCGTACGTGGCGATCCATCAGTACCACCGTCGTGACCCATCGAGGTACTTCGCCGCGTTCGAGGCGATCGTGGCCGAGCACGACGGGCGACCCCACTGGGGGAAGATGCACACCCTCGACGCCGAGCGGCTCTCGGCGCTGTACCCGCGCTTCGACGAGAGCCGGCGGCTGCGGGACGAGCTCGATCCCGGGGGAGTCTTCACCAACCCGTATCTGGAGCAGGTCCTCGGCCGCTGAGGCGTGCCGGACAGGGTGGAGGCTCTAGTTGCGGGTCGGGTCGTCGAAGTAGTCGTCGTCGCTGTCGTCAGGATCGCGATCGGCGAAGTACCCAGGGGGATAGATCGGGATCGGTGAGGTCGGCGACCGACGGCCGTCGCTGGAGCTGTAGAGCACCCGCGGCGACGCCTCGGACGTCGCGGGGGACATGCCGTCCGGCCACCCCTCCTCGGGGTGGCTCTCCGCCGGATAGCTCACCTCGTAGGACATGAGGTCGTCCTCGTCCCTGTGGCCGCGCCGGACCATCGCCTCGAGCCGTCGGCGGAAGCGGTTCTGCTTACGGCCTCCGGTGCGGGGCGCCTCGCCGATGATGATGTGGGCGAGCTCCTGGTAGTTCTCACGCGGGTAGGGCAGGTACTCGATGTCGTGCAGGGCCTGATCCTGGCCGGCGCTCTCGATGGTGATCCGGCCGTATCCGAGGATCTCGCCCAGGAAGCTGCGGTGGTACTTCATGTCGGTCACCTTCAGGACCTTCATGCTGTCCACCGTCGTCGAGAGGACGCCGTACATCTTCAGGACGCGTTGGTCGGTGGCCAGGAAGAAGTTGCGGCTCCAGGTCAGCCAGCGCACGCCGGCCCAGCCGAGTGCCACGAAGAACAGGACGAGGAAGAACCTCCTGGTCGAGTCCACCATGGTCGCGTCACCCAGTGACCGGAGGAGCAGCGCACCGGTCAAGGCCGCAGCGAGGACGGGTTTGACCAGGACGATCGGGTGCTGACGGGTGCAGACCCGGATGCGCTCGCTCTCAGCCAGATGGTCCCGCAGGTGTGGGTTCTCCTCGGCGCGCCTGAGGTCACGCTCCATGCGCAGCCGGGCCCTCTCCTCCCGGGAGGGTCGCTCCTTTCCGCCCGACCAGCGGATCGGCCCTTCGTCGAGTGACATGTGGGACCCGGGTCGGCGTCAGCTCGTGAGCAGCTGGTTGAAGAACTCGAAGATGTTCCGGATCCCGCCGTAGACCACGTCCCAGATCGAGCGGAAGATCTGCGCGGCGCTGTCGGGGTTGGTGAGGATCGCATACAGGAAGAAGATGACCAGGATCCACGTCACGATCTTCTTGATCGGGGGCATCGTGGGAACTCCTTCGAGGCGTGGCCGGTGCGGCGCGGAAGCGGGCACGGCACTGTTGCGTCCGTACCGCGACAGTGTGACAGGTGGGACTCTTGTGACTGGGTATGCGGGGCTCGCCCGGCGTGTCACGGCGGCGGGGGCGATGGTGGTGAGAGTAGGTGCTTCGGTGGTGTGTGTCCATGCAGTCTGCGCACGGGGGCCCGGCCGGACGCGGTCGGGCGTGGCGCTCGGGAGTTGCGGCGCTCTGTCAGCTGCGGCGCTCTGCGAAGAACTCGGTGAGCAGCGCGGCGCACTCGGCCTCCCGCACGCCGGCGACGACCTCGAGCCGGTGCAGTGAGGCCCGGTCCCGGACGACGTCCCAGACCGACCCGCAGGCTCCCGCCTTCTCGTCCCAGGCGCCGAAGACGACGCGCTGCACGCGCGCCTGGATGAGTGCGCCCGCGCACATGAGGCAGGGCTCCAGGGTCACGACGAGGGTGGTGCCGTCCAGCCGCCAGGAGCCCGTGTGCCCGGCTGCGTCTCGCAGCGCCATGATCTCGGCGTGCCCCGTCGGGTCGCTCGCGAGCTCGCGCACGTTGCGGCCCACTCCGAGCAGCTCACCCGTGGCGCTGAGGACGGCGGCGCCCACGGGAACGTCCCCGTGCTCGAGGCAGCGGGCGGCCTGGTGGAGAGGCTCGTCCATCCACGCGCCGTGGGGGGTGTCGCTCAGGCTCACGCGATAAGTTTCCCCTATGCGAGTCATCAACCCGGACCACCCGCTCATCGCCCACAAGCTCACGTACCTTCGCGATGAGCGCACGGACAGCCCCACCTTCCGGCGGCTGGCCGAGGAGCTGATGACCCTGCTGGCCTACGAGGCCACCCGCGACGTGCGCGTCGAGCCCTTCGAGATCCGGACGCCCGTCGCCCCGACGACGGGCATCAAGCTCTCCAAGCCCAAGCCACTCGTCGTGCCGATCCTGCGCGCCGGGCTCGGGATGCTCGAGGGCATGGTGCGGCTGCTGCCCTCTGCGGAGGTGGGCTTCCTCGGCATGTCGCGCAACGAGGAGACCCTCATCCCGACGACCTATGCGAACCGGCTCCCCGATGATCTCTCCGGTCGTCAGGTCTACGTCCTGGACCCGATGCTCGCGACCGGCGGCTCCATGGTCGACGCCATCAATTTCCTCGTCGACCGCGGGGCCGACGACATCACCGCGATCACGCTCCTCGCCGCGCCGGAGGGCATCGAGCACATGCGCACGTCGCTCAAGGACGTCGCGCCGTCGATCACCCTCGTCACCGGAGCGATCGACGAGTGTCTCAACGAGGTGGGCTACATCGTCCCCGGCCTCGGCGATGCCGGCGACCGTCTCTACGGCGTCGCCCACTGACACTGCAGTCCCGAGCGCACCGCCGGCAACAGAGCCTCGCCGGCCAACCGCACCAACACAGGAGCGCCAGAAACAGAGAGAAGCCCCGAGCTCGCTCGGGGCTTCTTCACTGCGCGGTGGCGGTGGGATTTGAACCCACGGAGGGCGTGAACCCTCACACGCTTTCGAGGCGTGCTCCTTAGGCCGCTCGGACACACCACCGCCGTCGAGGGTACCCGACGCCCCCACCGCGCGGTAAATCGGCTACGAGACCGACCTCGAGGCGCCGGGCGCGCCCTCATAGGCTGACCCCCATGACTCCTCCTCTCAAGATCGGGTACAAGGCGTCGGCGGAGCAGTTCGATCCGGCGAGGTTGGCTTCGTATGCGGTGCTCGCCGAGGAGGTGGGCCTGGACACGGTGACGATCAGCGACCACTTCCAGCCCTGGCGGGTCACAGGGGGTCACTCGCCGAACGCGTTGGCGTGGTTGGGATTCGTCGCCGGTCAGACGGAACGGGTGCACCTGGGCACGAGTGTGCTGACGCCGACGTTCCGCTACAACCCCGCGGTGATCGCGCAGACGTTCGCGACGCTGGGGTGCCTGGCGCCTGGTCGACTCATCCTGGGGGTGGGCACCGGGGAGGCGCTCAACGAGATCGCGGTGGGATCGGTGGAGAAGTGGCCGGACTTCAAGGAGCGCTTCGCTCGGCTGCGGGAGTCCGTGGACCTCATCCGCCTGCTGTGGGAGGGCGAGCCGGTGGACTTCGAGGGTGAGTACTACCGGACGAAGGGTGCGGTCATCTACGACCTGCCGGAGCAGCCGGTGCCTGTCTACATCGCCGCCGGGGGGCCGATGATGGCCCGCTACGCCGGGCGGTACGGCGAGGGGATGATCTGCACCTCGGGCAAGGGTGTTGAGCTGTACTCGGAGGGTCTGGTGCCGGGGTGCTTCGAGGGTGCGACGAAGAAGGGCCGCGATCCGGAGGGGCTCGACCGGATGATCGAGGTGAAGATCTCCTGGGATCCCGACGCCGACCGCGCCCTGGAGAACACCCGGTTCTGGGCGCCGCTGTCGCTCTCCGCGGAGGAGAAGCACTCGATCCACGACCCGGCCGAGATGGAGGCCAAGGCGGATGCGTTGCCGATCGAGCAGATCGCGAAGCGGTGGATCGTCAGCTCGGACCCGCACGAGGTGGTCGACGCGGTGAAGGAGTACACCGACCTCGGCTTCACCCATCTCGTCATCCATGCGCCAGGGGATGACCAGGAGCGCTTCCTCACTACCTTCGCCGCCGAGGTCCTGCCAGGACTGCGTGAGCTCGAGCCGGCCACCCTGGAGGACGCCGTCGCATGAGCAGCCACCTGGGCCACCAGCCGCTGCGCGGCGTTCGGGTCATCGAGATCGACGGCATCGGTCCGGTCCCGTTCGCAGGCCGGCTCCTGCACGGCCTCGGGGCCGAGGTCCTGCGCATCACCCGGCCCGAGAGCGGGCCGCTCGGCGATGTCGGGCGTGCCCTCACGCTCGGGCGACCCGCGCATACCGTCGACCTGAAGACTGACGAGGGCCGACGGGAGCTCTTCGATCTGCTGGGGAAGGCGGACGTCCTCGTGGAGGGCCTGCGCCCGGGCGCGATGGAGCGGTTAGGGCTGGGGCCGCGGGAGGTCCTGCGGCGCTACCCGAAGGTGGTCTACGCGCGGATGACGGGCTGGGGTCAGGACGGGCCGCTGGCCCAGCGGGCCGGCCACGACATCACGTATGCGGCGATCGCGGGTGTCCTGCACCTCGCCGGCTCGCCGGAGCAGCCGTTGCCCCCGGCCAACCTGCTCGCCGACTTCGGCGGCGGCTCGACGTTCCTCGTCATCGGCATCCTCGCGGCCCTCCTCGAGCGGGAGCGCACCGGCGTCGGGCAGGTCGTCGACACCGCCATGGTGGACGGTGCCGCTGCGCTGAGCACGATGTTGCACGGGCTGGCCGCCCAGGGACTGTGGAGCTCGCGGCGCGGGTCGAACCTGCTGGACGGGGGTGCCCCGTTCTACTCCACCTACCGGTGCGCGGACGGCGGGTTCGTCGCCGTCGGAGCACTGGAGCCGCAGTTCTACCGGGCGCTCGTCGACGGCCTCGGCCTCAGCGATCGTCTCGCTGCCGAGAACATCTCGCAGGAGGACCTGTCCTCGTGGCCGGCCATGCGCCAGGCCTTCACCGACACCTTCGCGACGCGCACCCGCGATGAGTGGGCCGCGCACTTCGAGGCCACCGACGCCTGCGTGGCCCCCGTGCTGACGCTGCGTGAGTCGACCCAGCACCCGCACATGCGGGCCCGCGGGGTATTCGACGACGAGAACGGTGCGACGCTGCCCCGGGCCGCGCCGCGCTTCAGCGGTCCGGACACGGTGGAGCTGCCGAAGCCCTAGCCTCGGAAGAGTCGCCACCGCAGAGGGGGCGTCGTCGAGGCCGCGCAGTGTCGCCGAGGCACTAGCAGAGTCGCCAGAAGGGCGGTGTTGCCGCGACCCGCTCCCAGGCCCGCAGGCACTCCTGCCGGCTCGGCGGGGCCGTCTCGGCTCCGGACTCCAGGGACAGCCTCTCCCGCAGTCCGCGGGCGACGGCGTAGTCGTTGAAGGCGCCGAAGGCGTCCTGCATCTGCGCGGTGACGTCGGTCAGGTGGAGCGGGACGGAGACGACCTCGCTCTGGCCGCCTGCCTCATCCTCCCGATCGACGACGACCGTGCCGGCGTCCGGATAAAGGCCGTCGAAGAACTGGCACCCGTAGCGCAGCTTCTTGCCCTCGATCCGGATCCGGTGGAGCTCGGGCTCGGACATCGTCAGCAGGGACGGACCTGCGAGGACGATGCGTCGGTAGCGGCGGTCGAGGGCCTGGTCAGTGACCTCGCGGGCCGGGCCGTCGCGGAGCTCGGCCACCTGATCGAGCCAGTCCGGTGCAGACCTCCACCTCTCGAGGTCCGACCAGAGCTCCTTCCAGGCGGCGCTGGTGAGCGTTTCCCGGACCACCCCATACGCCTCGGCGTGGGCGTGCTCGAGCCGACCGATGTCGGCCGCGGACCACTGCTCCTCCCGAGCACGCACGAGGGTCACATCGAGGTCGCGGGCCGGCCCGAGCGGCAGCAGGGTCTGGCGCATCCGGACCTTGAGGTCCATCGCGACCGGATCATCGCGCAGGAGGCGGCGGCTCAGTGAGAGGAGAGCGCGCAGGCGACGGGTCGAGACGCGTGTCTGGTGGAGACAGTCGGCGTGCTCGGTCTCGAGCCAGCAGGCCTCGTTCGGGGCGAGGTGGTCCAGGCATGCATCGATCGCGACCTGGATCGCCTCACCGGCCGAAGCGTGCGGCGCGATCTCGACAGTGACAGCCTTGGTCGAGGGGGAGTCCTGCTGCTCTTGCGCCTGCTCGTCATCGGGGGACTCTCGCAGACCGCTGCCTCCGGGGCTCAACAGGTGGGGATGCCGGCCGGTTGGGGGTTGAGCTCGGTGAAGCCATCGCCGAGGACGAAGTCGACAGCGGTGTCAGGACGTCCATCGGGGTGCAGGGCGGGCTCGTCGACGATCGTCTTGAGGATGGCCGCATACGGACGGCCAGCATCCCCGTAGCGCAGAGCGGCCGGTGCCTCCACAGTGGCCTGCAAGGGGTCGTTCGACACGGTGCCGATCGTGTAACCGCGTGACTTCAGCTCGTTCGCCACGCGTCCCGCCAGGCCGGTGACCTGGGTGGCGTTGTAGACGTTGATGGTGACGTCGCGGGGGTCGGCCGCACCGCTGCACGTCGTGGCCGTCGCCGTCGACGTCGGCTCCGCCACGGCCGTTGCACCATCCCCGCCGCTCCGGATGTAGCTCCAGGCCCACCAGAACGCACTGAAGAGGAGCAGCACGGTCAACAGGAGCGTGATCGCCGTGCGGCGCTGGCGGCGCCGCTTGGTCGACAACCCGCTCTCGTAGACGTAGTCGCTCATCCCGATACTTCCTCGCTGTTCACGCGTCCGACAGGTCCGGCTAAGCCTAATGAAGGACGAGCACCCTGGCGTGGAGCGTGGCCCGTTGCTGAAGCGCGGCGCGCAGAGCGCGATGCAGTCCCTCCTCGAGGTACAGCTCCCCCTGGTAGTCGACCACGTGGGCGAAGAGGTCGCCGTAGAAGGTGGAGTCGCACGAGGCGGCGGAGAGCACCGCGCCCGTCTGGGAGGTCATCAGCACGGGCTCGTCGAAGCGCGCCACGTTGAACGCGAACCACGGCAGGAAGGTCGCGAACGTCACCGCCCCGACCGCCACGGCCAGGCCCGCCCGGCGCACGAGCGGCCGGCCCCGCAGGCCCCAGGCCAGGGTGAGCACGGGCACCACCAACAGGGTCAGCATGGTCGCGACGGCCAGTCCGAATATGACCGCAACCGCCATGCTCTTCCACCACAGGCTCGCCTCGACCTTCGAGAAGTACGATTGGAAGCGGATCATCGCGGGGCTCAAGGTGAACCCCGGCCCCTTTTTCCGAGGCATCATGGAATCCGATGCATCCGAAGAGCTCATGGCCCGTTCGCTTGAGATGGTCCGGATTGGAGACAGGAATGTGATCGCATCCTTTGTCCGCTCGTTCTATACAGACCCTGATCCCTGTGTGGAAGGTCTGAGAAAGATCGCCTGCCCTGTGCTCGTCATTTACGGCGAAAAGGACGACCTCTTCATCGAATCGAGCAGACTCATGGCTCGGGAAATACCCGGGGCGCGGATCATCGAGTACACGGGCGTCGGGCACATGAGCGCACTCGAGGCCCCCGGGCTCCTTGCGGGCGATCTGATGGCTTTCGTCGCAGCCCATGCCGCCTGAGCGGCAACCGCCGGACATTGCATCCATTTCGTGCTCGGCGAGAAAATGATCCGCCTTGGAAGCTTGGACCGGCGAGCGCGCCGCCGTCGCAAACCCGCCCGAACCTCC
>ENA-UOUL01000465-UOUL01000465.1-bioreactor-metagenome-genome-assembly--contig:-NODE-465-length-69082-cov-6.361496_pt1 | contig 69082 bp, 57 predicted proteins | sample MGYA00249838_ERZ747220 | MGnify/ENA primary metagenome ERZ747220 (study PRJEB28778, sample SAMN05720191) | bioreactor metagenome | isolation source: Anaerobic biogas reactor | place: USA:Washington... | reverse complement strand
TGATATGATTCAGTTGGAATTGGAGAATCCTCGTAATCGAGTTAGCATCTCGCTTACAGGAGGATTCCATGACCGAGACACGCAAGCACTTTACCGCCGAGCAAAAGATCGCCATCCTGCGCCGCCGTTTGCTGGAACAGGTGCCCGTCTCCGACCTGTGCGACGAGTATGGCATCCAGCCATCGGTGTTCTACCGGTGGCAGCAGCAGTTGTTTGAGAATGGTGCCGCGGCCTTCGCCCGCCAGTCGAAGGGCGCGAACGACGCAGCGGGCCAGAAGATCAAGGCCCTGGAAGAGAAGCTGGCTCGGAAGAACGAGGTTCTCTCCGAGCTGATGGAAGAGTATGTCAAGACAAAAAAAGAACTTGGGGATGCCTAGAGCAGAACTGGGTCTCGCTGGAGATCCGCGATGCTGTGGTAGATTGCCTGCGCCGCTGGTCAGCGCGAGCAGGCATCTCCATCACGCAGCTGCTCGCCTGGCTGGGCATCCCCGCCAGCAAATACTATGCTTGGTGCAAGCGCTACGGAGAGCCGAACGCCCATAACGGGATGGTGCCACGGCAGTTCTGGTTACTGCCCGAGGAAAGGCAGGCGATCCTGAACTTCGAGCGCGAGCACCCTGATGAGGGCTATCGGCGGCTGGCTTTCATGATGTTGGACGCCGACGCGGTGGCAGCCAGCCCCAGCAGCGTCTATCGTGTGTTAAAGAGCGCCGGACGTATCGGCCAGCAGGGGCGCAGGGCGTCGAGCAAGGGGCAGGGCTTTGACCAGCCCAGCCACCCGCACGAGCACTGGCACATCGATATGGCCTATCTGAACATCTGTGGCACGTTCTACTACCTGTGCACGATCCTGGATGGTTACAGCCGTTATATTGTTCACTGGGAGATCCGCGAGCGGATGACCGAAGTCGATGTCGAGACCATTCTGCAAAGGGCGCGAGAGGCCTTCCCTGGCGAGACGCCGCGCCTCATCTCGGACAACGGGCCCCAGTTCGTGGCCCGCGAGTTCAAGGAGTTCATCCGGCTCTGCGGGATGACCCACGTGCGGACCGCACCCTACTATCCGCAGAGCAATGGCAAAGTCGAAAGCTGGCACAAAACTGTCAAGCGGGAATGCATCCGCCCGCTGACCCCGCTCAACTTGGCCGATGCGCGACGCATCGTGGCCAGCTTCGTCAACGAGTACAACAACGTTCGGTTACACAGCGGCATCGGCTATGTCGCGCCGCTAGCCCGGCTGGAAGGCCGCGACCAGCAGATCATCAACGACCGTCGCCTCAAGTTGGCCGCAGCGCGCCAGGCCAGAGAATTGGCTCATCAGAAACCCTGCCACCTGCCGTCCGACTTGCCCATGCCGGTGCTGGCAGTCGCTTATTGAAACGAGGCGATTCTCCATTTCACGCTGAACCATTACAGTAGACGCTCTTGGCCTCGGAGCCGACGAACCAGCGGGCGCAGTCATAGTCGTGGGTGAGCATGTCCATCACCAGCCCGCCGCTGGTGGGGCTGAACTTGATGATGAACTCGGCCATGGAGGCGGGGTCGCGGTTGATCATGCGCACCTGGATGGGCTTGCCGATAAAGCCCGCCTCGATCTTGGCCTTGGCGGCGCGCACCGAGGCGTCGAAGCGGCGGTTATAGCCCACCTGCAAGCGGAACCCCGGGTTGGCCCCCGCGACGGCCTTGATGCGCTTGATCTCGTCCAGGGTCATGCCGAGCGGCTTTTCCGTAAAGACGTAACGTCGCCCCGCCTCGGCGGCGGCGCAGATCATCGGGCAGTGCTCCTGCGAGGTGGAGGCGATGACGATGCCGTCCAGCTCGGGGTTGGCGAGCAGCTCGCGGTAATCGCCGGTGACGTAGCGGGGGCGCATCTCGCGGGCGACCGCCTCCAGCTCGGCGGGGACCACGCTGCAGATGCCGGCCAGCTCGGCGTTGGGGATATGGTCGTGGATGTTGGCGGCGTGCCGCCTGCCCATGCGGCCCAGCCCGATGATGCCCAGCCTGGCTTTGTCCATGCGAATCCTCCTCGCGCTACGCGATCTCAACCAACTGGCGGGCGACCACGGCCTCGTCGAGCTCGACGCCCAGCCCCGGCCCGGTCGGCGGGGTGATCCAGCCGCCCTCGAAGCGCAGCGGCTCCACCAGGATCTCGCTGTGCAGCGCGTTGGCGTTGAACTCTTGGGCCAGGAAATTGGGCGAGCAGGTCCCCACCTGGACCGCCGCCGCCGCGGCGATGGGCCCGCAATACATGTGCGGCGCGATGAGGGCATAGTGAGATTCGGCCAGCGCGGCGATCTTTTTCGCCTCCAGGATGCCGCCGCACTGCCCCACGTCCACCTGGATGATCTGCGCCGCCTGCTTTTCCAGCACCTCGGCGAACTCGTACTTGGTCACCAGCCGCTCGCCGGTGGCGATGGGGATGTTGGTGTGGGCGGCGACGCGGGCCATCTCGCCTACGTTCTCCGGCGGGACCGGCTCCTCGAACCAGAAGGGGCGATACTCGGCCAGGATGTCGGCCACGCGGATGGCGGTGTAGGTGGTGAACTGGCCGTGGGTGCCGATGGCGATCTCCAAGTCGTTGCCCACCGCGGCGCGCATGTGCCTAAAGACCTCGCCCACGCGGGCGATGTCCTTGAGGTGAAAGTCGCGCGGCTGCGGGAAAAAGGGGGTAAAGAGGTCGAACTTGCAGGCGGTGTTGCCCGCGGCGACGAGCTGCTCGGCGATGGGCCCGGCCTTGGCGGGGTCGTCCCAGACGCCCTGGGTGGGCATGTAGGCGTAGGCGCGGAGCTTGTCGTGGCAGCGCCCGCCGAGGAGCTTGTACACCGGCTGGCCCAGCGCCTTGCCGACGATGTCCCAGCAGGCCATCTCGAGCGCGCTGAGCGCCGGGGTGGAGTCCAGGCTGGGGTGGCGAAAGTCGTGGCGGGTGGCGTAGGCGCGCTGCCAGAGACGCTCGATGTCAAAGGGGTCGCTGCCGACGACATAGAGCCGCGCCAGGTCGCGGATGGTCGCCACCAGCGCGTCGACCTGGTCGGCGGGGTTGCAGGGCCGCTCGCCCAGCCCGACGATGCCGGCGTCGGTGAAGAGCTTGACGATGAGCCAGAACCGCCCGCCGCGGTAGGGCTCGACGTTGCGGACGACGAGGATTTTGCAGTCGGTGATACGCATGGGGAGCCTCCCTCTTGACGATAGCGTGGGCAGACCGCTGGCGCGCATCCAGGCGGTCCATCAGCGCCGGCCTGGGCGCCTGGCCACGGTCATGCCCTTATTCCTGGTCAACAGCATCATCCTACCACCATTCCGCCCACCCCTGAAACGCGCGCATGCTTTGGCGCTGAGCGCGCTTTGGCGTATCATGAGATGCACGCAGAGTCGGGAGGAGAAAGATGAGCGACACGGTGGCGGTCACCTTTGAGTTGCGACGTGATCTCTTTGCCGCGTTGCGCCAGGATCCCGAGCATTTTGTGCCCGAGATGCGGCTGGCCGCGGCGGTCAAGTGGTACGAAATGGGCCTGATCTCGCAGGAGAAGGCGGCTGAGGTGGCTGGGCTTTCGCGCAGCGCCTTTATTGGCGCCCTGGGGCGCTTTCAGGTCTCCCCTTTCCAGTATGACGCGGACGAGATACTGAAAGAAGTGAGCGCATGAGCGAGCGCTGGGTGCTGAATGCCTCGCCGGTGATTACCCTGGCGCGTATCGGCTACGAGCGCCTCCTGTTGGATCAGCCGGAAGAGGCCGTTATGCCACAAGCGGTGGCCGCCGAGATTGGAGCTGGGCCGCGCTCCGATCCCGCACGTCAGGCCGTACAAGGCGGCAGGTTTCAGGTCGTGCAAGTGCGGCCGCTGCCACAGGTTCTGGCCTGGGACCTGGGCCAAGGCGAGACCGCGGTGCTTTCCTTAGCGCTGTCGGAGCCTGGCTGGACGGCGATCCTCGATGACCGCGCCGCACGCAAGTGCGCCAACAGCCTGGCCATCCCTGTCAAGGGCACGCTGGCCGTGGTGATCCTTGCCAAGCAACGCGGCCTGATCCCCTCTGCGGCGGAGGTGCTGCGCGCGCTGCAAGCCGCCGGGCTGCGCCTGGACACGCAGGTGATACGCAGCGCGCTGGAGCGAGGGGCTGGCGAGACCTGGGAGTAGCGGCGCGGCATTCCCCCAGCCAGGCCCACCGCCGCGTCAGGCCGCGAGATTCCTCCGGATATCCACCACGAAACACACCAAAGACACGAAATAGGAACCGGCCTTTTCCTTTTTCGTGTGGTTCGTGTATTTCGTGGTTCCAGTTCCTGGTTTTTTTCCAGTGCAGCCTTTCCTGTATTTCGTGGTTCCTCTCACCACCCATACACCGACACGTGCATCTCGCTGGCCGAGGTGAACGGCTCGCGGCGCCAGTTGCCCCAGCGCTCGCGCAGGCGCAGCCCGGCCAGCCTCGCCATCAGGTCGAGCTCGCTCGGCCAGGCGTGGCGCTGCACCACCGGGTTCAGGCGGATGCCCGCCGCCGAGAGCGAGACGTGGCTCTCCTCGATGATCTGCCTCGCCGCGTCGTGCCGGAGCAGGTCGAGGCGCACCTGGTCCACCTCGATCGCCTCGGCGTTCACGTACTGGTCGTCGCGCAGGCGATAGAGAAAGGCGGGGGTATAGACCTCCACGACGAAATGCCCGCCCTCGGCCAGGTGGGCGGCCACGTTGGCAAAGCACCGCAGCTCGTCCTCCTGGGTCAAGAGGTTGAACAGCGTGTTCCATACCACATAGATCAGGCGGTAGGCGCCCGTCACCGGCACCTCGGCCAGGTCGCCGAGGGTGAGCGCGAGCTGGGCGCCGCCGGGCCGGGCCCGCAACTGGTCGAGCATCGCTGGCGAGAGGTCCACGCCGTCCACGCGCACGCCCTGGGCGGCCAGCGGCAGGGCGATGCGCCCGGAGCCAATGCCCAGCTCCAGCGCCGGGCCGTCGCCGGCAAGCTGCTTCAGAAAGGCGACGGCGTCGTCCTCGTCGCCGCGCAGGGCGTGGCGGTCCCCCTGGGCAACGTCTGGGCCAAAACTCATGACCGGCTGGTATCCCCTCATAACCTCGTTGCTCCCCTGGGCAAAACGCTGGGCGTACCTGCCGCGCACCCCTTGCCCGAAATCGTAATCCTGCAGCACATCCGGGTCGGGCTCTGTCCCCACCCGCTCGTCCATCTACCCCCGCATCTTTCTCATCACGAACTTGCCCCGCCCCGCCTGGCCGACGAACTCGCCGTCCTCCACGATCGGCTCGCCGCGGGAGAGGACGTGCTGCGGGTAGCCCGTCACCTCCAACCCCTCGTAGGGGGTATAGTCCACGTGCTGGTGCAACTGGCGCGCCTGCAAGGTCACCCGCCGCCGCGGGTCAAAGACCACCAGGTCGGCGTCCAGCCCCACGGCGATGTCGCCCTTGTTGGCCAGGCCCAGGTGCCGCGCGGGGTTGGCGCAGCAGAGCGCCACCCACTGGGTCAGCGACAGCTTGCCCTTGCCGACGCCCCACTGGTGCAACAGCGCCAGCCGCGTCTCCACGCCAGGGACGCCGCCGGGGATCAGGGAGAAATCCTCCAGGCCGCGGGTCTTTTGCCCGTGATAGAGGAAGGGGCAGTGGTCGGTGGCGACCCAGTGCAGCTCGCCGCGGGTCAGCGCGCCCCAGAGCGCCTCCTGGTCGGCGCGGGTCCGCAGCGGCGGCGACATGACGAACTTGGCTCCCTGAAAGCCGGGGCGCAGGTACTCTTGCTCGGTGAGCCCCAGGTACTGCGGGCAGGTCTCGCCGCGCACGCGCTGGCCGCGCCGCTGCGCCTCCTGGATGGCGCGCAGCGACTCGCGGCACGAGACGTGGGCGATGGTCACGGGGCAATCGGCGAGCTGGGCCAGGTCGATCAGCCGGGCGGTGGCCTCGCCTTCCATCAGCGCCGGGCGGGTAAGGGGGTGGAAACGCGGCTCCAGCTTGCGCTGGGCGCGGTAACGGGTGGTCAGCTCTTGGATGACGTGGTGGTTCTCGCAGTGGACCAGGGCGCTGCCCCCGGCCTCGCCGATGGCGCGCAACACGGCCAGGAGCTGCCCGTCGTCCAGCCAGGAATCGGCATAAGCCATGTAGAGCTTGAAGGTGGGGCAGCCCAGGGCGATGACCTGGGGAATCTCGGCCAGGGTGGCGGGCGTCGCGTCCAGCACGGCGACGTGGAGGGCATAGTCCACGGCCACCTGGCTGCCGGCGAGCCCCCGCCGCTCGGCCAGGGTATCCAACAGAGACCGGCCGCGCCGGGACTGGGCGAAATCGATCAGGGTGGTGACGCCGCCGCAGGCCGCGGCGATGCTGCCGGTGGCAAAGGTGTCGCTGGAGGTGATATCGCCGAGGGAGAGCTCCATGTGCACGTGGGGGTCGATGGCGCCGGGAAGCACATACTTGTCGGTTGCATCTAGGACGATAGGAGCGCTAAGGGAGCGGCCGATGGAGACGATGCGGTCTCCCTCGATCCCGATGTCGGCCTGGTAGGTGCTGGTGGCCGTGACGACGGTGCCCCCTCGGACAACGAGATCCATCCACGCTCCCTTTCGTGGAATCTATGCGGTTGTGATTCTCAATATGCCGCTCCTGCCGCGGCGGCGCCCTGGCGGGAACCCCTCAGCTTGGCTCGCGGACGATCGCCTGACCATCATAATCCAAAAAGCACAATTTGACCAACGGCGCGGCGCCCAAAAGCCGCGCCACGGCGGCGCGATAGCGCTCCACCTGCGGACGAGCCTTGGCCTCGGCCTGCGCCAGCTCGTCCGGCCCGCGCAGGTGGTCAGTCTTGAAATCCACGATGGCCCAGCGCCCCGCCCCATCGCGATAGAGCAAGTCGATGACCCCGTGCGGGGGGTGGCCCTCGACGGCCAGGTCATAGGGCAGCTCGTGATAGCGCTCGGCGGCGGCCTCCACCTCGGCGCGGAGCGGATGCTCGCGGAAGCGGCGAACCAGGCGCGCGGCGCGATCCACGCCGTTGGCCAGCGTCCCCTCCTCCAGCAGCCCGAGGCCCAGGGCCAGCGGCCGCAGCCGCTCGCGCAGCTCCCTCTCGTCCAGCCACCAGCGGCGCAGCGCCTCGTGGGCCAGCACACCCACCATCCACGCGGGCGCCCAGGGGCGGCGCTCGGCGTCCGGCGCGACGCGCCAGGCCCGGCGGCGCTCCTCCGGCCCGTCCTCGGCGGGCGCGGCCGGGACGGCCGGCGCGGCCGGGAGCGGCGCCAGCAGCGGCGAGCGCGCCTCGGCGGGCTGCGCCGGAGGCGGCTCCGCGCTGGGCACGTCTCCCATACTAGCGGGTCCGGCGCAGATTGTCAAATCGGCGTGGGGAAAACGCGGCAGGTGCAGCCTGGCCTCCCCCGCGCTCAGGTCCACGCTCCCCCAGTCCAGCGCGTCCAGGCCGAGGATCGGCGCGAGGAGCTGTAACCAGCCTCGGAAGGCCAGGCCGCCGCCCTTCTTCTGGGACGTGGCGTGGCCGTTGAGGATGAGCTTGTCGGCGGCGCGGGTGGCGGCCACGTAGAGCAGCCGGGCCTCCTCGGCGGCCTCGCGGTCGGCCTCCTCCAACTGCTCCAGACGGTACATCACCGCCGCCACCTTGTCCTCGGCCAGGGAGAGGAGCGGGCCCCAGCGCGGCGAGAGGAGCAGCGCGCCCGCGTGGCCCCCGCCGCCGTGGGCCAGGTCGGCCAGCGCCACCACGGGGAACTCGAGCCCCTTGGATTGGTGGATGCTCATCAACTGGACCGCGCCCAACGCCTCCACGGGGGCCTCACCCTCGCGGGCGCCCGCGCCGCGCAACGCGTCCACGTATTCCAGGAACTCGGTAACGCTCACCAGGCCGCTGCGGTGGGCGTCCTGCAGGAATTTGGCAATGTTGCGCTGGGCGCGCTCGTCGCCGCCGAAACGCGCGATGGCGGGATAGCCGGTGGCGTCCAGGAAGCGCTTGAGCAGCTCGGCCACGGCGACGCGCCCGGCCAGTTGTTGCAGCGGCTCCAGGAGGTTCAGGGCGCGGGCGGCGCGGGAGCCATCATCGCCCTCCAGGCGGGGGCCCCACTCGCGCAGCGCCGCCCACAGCGGCATGGGGGTTTCCCCCGTCCAGCGCAGGCGATAGAGCGCGGCGTCGCTGAGGCCGAGGGCCGGGGAGCGCAGCAGCCCCGCCACGGCCAGGTCGTCGGTGGGGTCGGCCAGCGCCCGCAGCGCGCCCAGCAGGTCGCGAATCTCGGCGCGCCCGTAAAACCCCCGCCCGGCGATGGTGACGTAAGGGATGCCCGCGGCCTCCAGGGCGTCCTCGTAATAGTGAAATGTGGTGGAGGCGCGAAAGAGGATCGCCATCTCGCCATAGCCCACGCCGTCGGCGCGCAGCGCGCGCAGGCGGCGAGCCAGCGCCTGGGCGGCCAGCGCGCGGCCGGCGTCGGCGTCCTCCCCCAGCCCCAGCAGCGCCTCGATGTACGGCGGGCGGATGCCGTCGCGTGGCGACGGGCGCGCGGAGGTGAGCGGCTCGAAGGGGACGGCATGGGGCCGCGCGGCGTCGGCGGTCCCCAGCACCGGCGCCAGCAGGGCGTTGAGCCCCTCCACCAGCGCCGCGTGGGCGCGATAGGTCTCGGTGAGCGCCACGTGCTTGCCGCCGTCCCGCTCGATCTCGTCCTGCGTCTCGCGAAAGACGGTGACGTCGGCGCCGCGAAAGCGATAGATCGATTGCTTGGCGTCGCCCACCACAAAGCGCGTCCCGCCGCCCCCGCCCAGGAGGTCCACCAGGCGGCGCTGGCGCTGGTTGGTGTCCTGGTACTCGTCCACCAAGAGCGCCGAGACGCGCGCCTGCCAGGCGGCGGCCACGGCGGGGCGGCCCTCCAGCAGCCCCAGCGCCAGCCCCTCCAGGTCGTCATAGTCCAGCGCGCCCCGCTCCTCCTTGAGCCGGGCGTATTCGGCCTGCGCCTGGGCAAAGAGGTCGCGCAGGGGCGGGAGCAACGCCGCCGCCTGGCGGTCCAGCGCCCAGGAAGCGCCCTTGCCCGCCCACGGGGCAGCCTCCGCGTCGTACCGCCCCCTGAGCGCCTTGATCGCGGCCTTGGGGTCGGCGCGCCAGTTCTTGGCCGCGCCCACCTGGATGTTCATGGCGTCGCGCAGCTCGGCCAGGGCCGCCAGCGCCGCCTCCCCCTCCCCCGCCGCCAGCGCGGACCGGAGCCGCTCGCGAGCCGCCAGCAGGGCGTAAAGATAGGGGGGCAGCTTGTCGCCGGCGGCCTCGGCGCGGGCGATCTCGCCCCCGTCTCGCAGCGCCTGCAGGTCGTCCAGCGCGCCCTGCACCGCGGGGTCAGCGAGGAAGCGGGCCAGCCGCTGGCACAGCGCCGCCTCCCAGCGGGACAGCGGCTGATCGTCCAGCGCGGCAAAGGCCTCCGCCGCCTCCAGCCGCTGGGCCAACAGCGCCAGGAGGACGCCGGTGAGGTCATCCACGCCCAGGGCGCGAAAGAGCCCCAGCATCTCCTCGCGGCCGGCGGCCCAGCGCAGCGCCCCCTCGACGGCGCGCCGCTTGAGCAGGCCGCCCAGCCCCTCGTCCAGCTCGCCAAAACCGGGGTCCACCCCCGCCTCAGCGGGGTGGGCGCGGAGGATCGCCGCGCAGAGGCCGTGGATGGTGCCGATATAGGCGGCGTCCAGGTCGGCGTAGCATTGCTGCCAAAAGGCGGTGCGCTCGGGTTCGCCGGCGCGCGGCTGCCAGGCGCGGATCTGCTGGCGCACCCGGTTGCGCATCTCGCGGGCGGCCTTGCGGGTAAAGGTGATGGCAACGATGCGCCGGAGCGGCACGCCGGACTCGAGCAGCGCCAGGTAGCGGGCCACCAGGGTGCGCGTTTTGCCTGTGCCCGCGCCGGCGGTGACCACGGCATCGCCGTGGTGGGCGATGGCCTCGGCCTGGGCGGGGTTGGCCTGGATCAGTTGGAGGATGGTGGGCGTCTCAGCGGGCATGCGCTATCTCCATGAGTTGCGCTGGCCCAATCGCCAGCAAAAGGCGGCGGCCGGGCAATAGCCGGGGCAGCCGTCGGCGGGGGGGTGCGGCGGGAACTCGCCGGCGCGGATGGCGGCGACGTAGCGGCGGACGTGGTCGCTGGCCTGGCGCGCGGCGTCCTCCGGCCCCTCGCCGTAGCCCTCCAGCCTGAGGCTGCTGGCCTCGCCCTGGCGGACGAGCCAATAAAAGCCCGCGCGCACCTGGCCCAGCCCCAGCGCCTCCTGGGCGGCCAGGGCATAGAGCGGGAGCTGCAAGCGCGTCCCCTCCAGCAGGTGCTTGGCCGCAATGGACCCGGACGCGCCAAAGGACTTGTAGTCGATGACGCGCAGGTGGCCGGCCGGGCTGGCGTCGATGCGGTCGATATAGCCGCGCAGGCGGATCGGCTCGTCCGAACTCGCCGGGTCCGCCAGCAGCAACGGAGGCCATTTGCCATAGCCGTAGGGCTGCTCCAGCCGGAGCGGGGCATAGCCGCCCAGCTCGGCCAGCGCGCGCAGGGTCGCCTCCACGTCGCGCTGGACCTCCTCCTGATGCAACGCCCACCAGCCGGTGGGGCGAAAGCCGTAACGCTCCGGCGCGGCCTGCAGCTCGGCGGGGGCTAGCTCGGCCAGCGCCGCCAGCAGCGCCTCGAGGGAGAAATCGGGCCGGGCGCGGCGATAGCACTGCTCCAGCAGGCGGTGATAGAGCGAGCCCAGTTGCGCGAAGTCCAGCCCCTCCGCCGGCGGCGCGACGGGCTCCAGCCCCAGGGCATACGAGACGTAAAAGCGGAAGGGGCAGGAGCCGTAAGCCTCCAGCTGGCTGGCGCTCCAGGTGTGCGCCGGGCCATAGCGCGCCGCCAGCGCGGGCGCCAGCGCCGCCGCGTCGCCCTCGTGCGCCCCCTGCGGCTCCGGAGCCTGGCGGGCCCGCCAGATCTCGGCGCCCCAAGCGACGTGCTCCCAGTCCGCAGCATTCCAGTCCGGCGTGGAGGCGTCGGCGGCGGCCCCAGAGGCGGCGAGGGTCAGCAGCCACTCGGCGGCGGAGGCGGCGTCGCCCTCCCGCGGCTGACCCGCGCGGACCACCCGCACGTCGGGGGCGTCCAGGAGGCCCCGCGCGGCCTCCCAGAAAGGCGAGGGCTCCCAGGGCGCGCCGTCCTCGGCCAGGCGCGGGCGCGTGAACAGCAAGTGGCTGCGCGCGCGGGTGATCGCCTCGTAAAAGAGGGTGGGCTCCTCGCTCTCCAGGGGGGCGCCCAGCCGCTCTCGCTCGGCGTCGGGGAACAGGGGGTCCTCGCGCCGGGGCCGGGGGAAGGCGCCCTCGGCCAGCCCGATGAGCGCCACCGCGTCAAAGGCGAGCCCGCGGGCGTGGTGCACGTCAGAGGCCAGGATGGAGCGGGCTCCGGGCCCGTCGTCGTCCTCCGGCAGCGCATAGGTCGCGGCGGCCACGGCGCCGGAGAGGTCCGCCCAGAAGCGGGCATAGGGCGCTGGGTCGGCAGCGCCGACGGCCTCGGCAGCGCCGACGGTCTCGGCGGCCAGCCAGAGGCCCCGCAGCACCTCCTTGAAGGCGTGGAGCGCGCGCTCGTCCCGCCGCTGGATCGCGGGGTCGGGGTGCTGGGCGCGCTGCCCCAGGCGCAGGCTCGCGCCACCCTCGCCCTCATCCTCCTCATCCGGCAGCGGGCCGATCCGCTCCTCGACCCAGCGGATCTGCTCGGCGACGGTCCCCAGCGGCGGCGGCTCCACCGCCCGGACAAAGCCCTGCCAGAGGGAGAGCAGCCGCTGCCCCTCCTCCGGCGGGAAGGGCGCCTCGCGGGACTCGTCATCGCCGGCGGCCTCGGCGATGGGACGGGCCAGGCGCGCGAGGGTCTCCTGCCAGGCCGCGCGCCCCTGCACCACCTGCCCCCAGTGGGCCGCGGCGGCCAGCCGGTCGGCGTCCGCCGGGGCGATCTCGACGCCGAGGCCGCCCCAATCCAGGTAGGGGCTGCGCCAGGCGTCCACCACCTGCCGCCAGGGCCAATCCCGCAAGGCCAGCGCCAGCAAGTCCAAGAGGGCGGCGATGCAAGGGTTGCTGGCCAGCGGCTCCTGGTCGGCCAGGCGGAGGGGGAGGCCGAACTCGGCGGCGGCCTCGCGGAGATAGGAGCGGTAGGGGCCCAGGTCGCGGGCCAGCAAGGCGACCTGGCCGGGCGAATAGCCATCCTGGACGACGCGCGCCTTGAGCCAGCGCAACGCCTCGCGGGCCTCGCCCGGCGGATCGGTGGCCTCCAGGAATGCGATGGCCCCCTGGCCGTCGGGGAGGTGGGGCGGCGCGATGTCGAAAATGTGCCGCTCCAGGCGGGCCAGCGCGGGGTGGAGCCGCGCCTCCGCGTCCTCGTAGGTCGGCGAGACGCCCAGGCGGGCCTCCAGCGCCTCCCGCGCGCGGTCGAAGCGGCGCTGGGCCAGCCGAGCGGGCCCGGCCTGGCCGGTCAGGGTGATGCACAGCTCGCCGACCCGCTGGCCCAGTCGCGCGAGGGCGCGGAGCTGCACCTCGTCCAGGTGGTCAAAGCCGTCCACCAACAGCAGCGCCAGGTCGCGGCCCAGGTCGGGCGACTCGTCCAGCGCGTCGAGGGCCTGCCAGCCGAGCTCCTCCTCGTCGGCCCAGCCGTGGGCCTCCAGCCAGCCCTGATAGCGGGCGTAAAGCGCCGCCAAGTCGCGCTGGGCCGGGGCGCCATCCCCCCAGAGCCGCGCCAACTCCGCCGGGCGAATGTACAGGGCTTTCAGCTCGCGGATCAAGGAGAGGAGCTCCTGGCAAAAGCCGGGCTTGGCGGCGATGGGGCCATAGTGGGGTAACTCGCCGCGGCGGGCCGCCTCCTCCGCCAGGACGCGCAGCACGCGGTATTGGGCGGCGGCGGCGAGTTGGGGCCGGGGAATGAGCGGCCCGCGGCTCAACAGGTCGCGGTAGAAGGAGCCAAAGGCACCGCTGCGGATGCCCAGCAGCCCGCCCTCGGCGGCCAGGCGGGCGCGAAAGGCGCTCACTTGGAGCGCGTTGGGCAGGCAGACCCAGACGGGCGCCAAGGGTCCGGCGCTCGCCGAGGCGCGCAGCTCCTTCAAGCGCTGGATGCACCGGTGGGTTTTTCCGCTGGCGGCAGGCGCGATCATGAGGTGGATGGCCATGCGTCCCTCCGCCCTCAGGATAGCGCGGTTGGCGCGGAAGGGCAAACGGCAGATTCGAGAGGTCTAGGAAGACCTCTCGAATCTTTGGGGCTCACGGCACGGTGTAATAGACCGTGAGCTTGGGGCGCCAGCCTAGTTGCGGCGACTCACCGGCGTAAAAGTCGTAACTGGAGACGGTCCCAGCGCGGGGGATGACGATCACGCCATAGTTGGCGGCGGGGTTGGCCGCCCAGCCCTTGACCAGGTTGGTGACGTCCATGTCGTACCAGACGTTCAGCAGGTTGACGGCGCTGGTGGCGGCCACCAAAAAGCTGCGGTCCTCGGCGGCCTCGGCGCCGGCGGTCCGCCACGGCTGCCCGTGCGCCGCCTGGGACCAGGTCGCCTCGGCGGCGTTCCAGGCCCGGCGCAGCGGATAGACGTCGATGTCCATGCGGCTCCAGCCGCCGGCGTAGGCGCGCAGGCTCAAGATGGCCTGGGTAACCACGGCGTTGCGCGGCAGGGCGGTGGTCAGGTCGTAGCGCAGCAGGACGCGCCGCTTCGGGTTGTCGCTGAGCCCCAGGCTCCCCTCGCCGGAGAGGTTGATCTCGGCGCAGTCGCTGGCGACGAGATAGGTGTCCTGCGCGCCAGTGTAGCCGTTGATCCCCTGTTGCAGGCTGACCACGCCGCTCAGGGCCTTGCTCCCCACGTCCGAGCCCTCCGCCTCGGCGGCCGAGCGCTCCGGCGCTACAGCCGGCGCCGCCGGCGCCACTTGCGCCGTGAAGCGGAGGTCGGCAAAGCCAGCCTGCCCCTGGAGGGTGTCGCTCCCCTTCCAGATGATATAGCCGTCCACATCGCCGCCGTCGTCATCGTCGCGCAGGCCAAAGGTGATGCCCATGCGGGCGCCCTCGGCCACCGTCTTGGACGAGAGGCTGGCGAGCGGGATGGCCAGCTCCATGTTATAGCCGGAGGCGCCGATGCCGACCGCCCGGACCACCGCCGGCGCGGCCTGGTCCATGTTGGTAAAGGCGCCGTCCGGCCGGAAGGTCAAGAGGTAATCGCCCGGGCCGCCGGGGGTCCGGTCGTAGGCGCCATCCAGGGCCACCTCGATGCCGTCGTCCTGCCAATGGCGCGTCCCACTATCGGTGACGATGCTCGCGTCGCGCACCGCGAAGGAGAGATATAGGTTGCGGTCGTCCCAGCGGGCGCTGATCACGGCCCGCGGGTCCATGGCTAGCAGCGGCTTGCCCCAGTGATAGTCGGCGGCGGCCGCGCTAAAGGTGAGCTGGCCCACCTCGCCCCACTCGCCCAAGTCGCCGTCGATGACCGGCGGCGTCTGGACGCGGTAGGCCACCAGCTCGGGGCGCGGCACGGTGGTAGGCGCCGGGGTGGGCCAAAAGACCTCGCCGACCCCGCTCAGCGTGCCCGAGATCGCCGCCACCCGGGTGGCCAGCGCGGCGACGCTGACCTCCAGCCCAGCGACGGCCGTCTGCACAGAGGCCGGAACGCCGGTCGGCGTGCCGGTGGAGACGGGCGTGGGCGTCGGTGTCGAGGACGACGTCGGTGTCGAGGACGCCACTTGCGTGCCGGTGGGCGTCGGTGTCGAGGACGACGTCGGTGTCGAGGACGACGTCGGTGTCGAGGTCGCCACTTGCGTGCCGGTGGGCGTCGGTGTCGAGGACGACGTCGGTGTCGAAGACGACGTCGGCGTCGCACTGGGCAACGGCGTCAACGTCGGGGTGGCCGTCGGCGGGACGATCCCCGCGTCGTACCAGACCTCCAGGTAGGGCTGCCAGCAAGCGTCGAGGTGATCGGCGGAGGAAAAGCCATACTCGGCCGCCGAGGCGCTGGCGGTGCGCAGGAGGAGGCCATGGTTGGCCGCCGGGTCCGCCACCCATTGCTTGACCAGGTTGGTCAGGTCGGCCTGATACCAGGGGCCGCCGGAGGGAGTCAGCAGGATCGTCGCTTCCTTGGCCGCGGCGCGGTCGACGCCGATGCCGTTGGCGCCGAGCTGCGACCAGGAGACGTCGGCGGAGGCGAACCGCCAGGTGGCCGTCAGCTCATCCCAGGGGCGCAGCAGGCGGTGGATATCCAGGTTGATGGAGACGCCGCCGGGGCGCGAGTTGTACAAGAGCAGCCGCGCCTTGGTGATGCCCGCCGGCTGGGCCAGGGCGGTGGTATCAAAGCGCAGCAGGATCGACTTGACGCTGGTGCTGCGCAGCACCAGCTCGTTCTCCAGGCCATAGTTGTTGGCGACGTACCAGGCGTTGATATAAGTGTCGGCGACGGTGTTGAGCCGCAGCCGCTCGCCGGAGGGGACGCTCCCCAGCGCCGGGACCGCCGGGGGGATCTCGCCGAGGAGGGCGTAATAGTGGGCCAGCGGGCGCCGCGTCCAGTTATCCTCGTAGAGGTAGGTGGCCAGCCAGTTGCGCGGGGAGCGGTTGGTGGTGTACCAGGCCACCCGCTCGTACATGGCGCTGCCGCCGCCGCAGCGGTACCAGTCAAAGAAGGGGATGGCGAGCCAGTCGCGGACCCACTCGGAGGAGCCCTCGCTGCACTGGTATCCCACCTCGGTGATCCAGATGGGCAGGCCCCGGGCCTTGTCCTGCCGCTGCATCTCAGCGTAAAAGCTCTCCAGGGAGCGCGCCCGCCCCTCGGCGTGGCCGGGGTCGTAGGCGTGCACGTGCACCCCGTCCACGGGGACCGTCACCGCGGCGGTGAAATCGCGCATCCACTGGGTGCCCTGCGCATCGGTCCAGGTGCCGCAGCAATAGAACTTGCTGGTGGGATCGGCCGCGCGCATGGCGGCCACCAGGCCGTCCACCTTGCTGGCGGCCAGGGCGGGCGCGATGTTGGCTCCCGTGGCCCGCTCCGGCTCGTTAAAGAGCAGCCAGGTGCGCCCCGGGTAGGCGCGGGCATAGTTGGCGAGACATTCGGGCGTCTCGCAGGTCCCGCCGACGTACCTGGCCCCATCCACGGCGGAGACCATGGGCACAAAGCGGGTATCGCGGAAAAAGCTATCCTCATAGCCCCACGAGTACCACCAGGAGACGCCGAGATCGGCCAGCACCGTGTCGCGGGTGGTCTGGTCCAGGGTCGGCGCGGAAAAGGCGACGCCCTTCCAATAGGGCGCGACGGCGAGCGCGCTCGCAACCTCGCGGTCCGGGGCCTCGCCGGTGGCCGGAGCGGGCGCCTCGGCGGCGGGCTCCCGGCCGGGCAGCAGGGAGCAGCCGGCGGCCAGCACGCCGATCAGCAGCGACGCGGCCAGAAGCGCTATGCGGTTGCGGGCGGAGCCCCGGAGCCAAGGTTGGGTCATGTCATCCATCTCTACGGTAGCTTGCTGAACTGCTTCAGGATGGTCTCGATACGCAGGATCATCTGCTCCAGCTCGCGCACGCGGCGGTCCAGGAGGATGGCCTCCTGCTCGGGCGGCACGATGGGCGTGCGGGTGGCGGTGACGGTGGCGGTGGCGGTGGCCCGGCCGATGGGCGTGGGCGTGCTCCCCGCCTGCTTCAGGATGCCCACCAGCCGCTCCAACTGCTGCTCGAGCTGGCGCACCTGCTCCCGCAGGCTGGCGAGCCGCGCGTCCAACCCGGGCGTCGCCGAGGGGGAGGCGGTGCGCGTGGGCGTGTGGGTGGCGGTGCCCGTGGCCGTGGGCGTAGGCGTGCGGGTCGGCGTGCGCGTATGGGTGGGCGTCGCCGTGGGGGTCAGTTGCGCCCAGGAGAAGGTGAGCCGGGGACGCAGCTCCACCACGGGGTTATCGATGGTGATGATGCCGTATTCCACGGCGATGCCGCCGCCCGCGTGCATCACCAGCCCATAGTTGTTGCTGGGGTTGCTCACCCAGTTCTGCACCATCTCGGTGACGGGGATCTCGAAATACTTGTTGAGGCCGTCAAAGGACACGGAGCCCTCCAACGTCTCGGCGTGGTCCACGCCCGGCCGGCGGCAGCCCGGGTCGGCCCAGTTCTGCGTCACGCTGCCGCGCAGCCAGTTCGCCTCGCTGGCGTTCCAGGGGCGGAGCACCCGATAGAGGCTCACCGGCAGCGGGTGCGGCCCGCCCTGGATGGTATAGACGCGCAGGACGGCGTTCAGCACCGTGGCGTTGGTGGGGATGTTGGGCAGGTAGAACTGGAGCAAGGCGGACATCTCGGGCGGCCGGATGCGCGCGATAAAGCTGGTGCGATAGTTGCCCGTCGGGTCCCAAGCGGTGAGAAACGTATCCTCCGCCGGGTAGAGCGTCACCGCCATGGGCGTGGGCGACGAGGTGATGGTGGGCGTCGGCGTGGCCGTGGGCGGCACGGTGTGCGTGGGCGAGCGGGTGGGCGTGCGCGTGGGCGGCGTGCCGGTGATGGTGGGCGTGCGCGAGACGGTGGGCGTGTGCGTGATGCTGGAGGTGGGCGTCGGCGTGGGCCCGGAGGAGACGAAGGTGAGGGCGCCAAAGAGCGCCGCGCCGTTATAGGTGTTGTTGCCCTCCCAGATGATATAGGCGTCATAGAGGCCGCCGTTGTCGTCGTCGTGGATGCCCAGGGTAAAGCCCACTTGCCGCCCCAGGGTCGCGGCAGCGCTCCCCAGCCGGGTCATGGGGACGCGCATCTCGACGATATAGCCGTCGCTGCGGGTGGCGATCCGTACGGTGACGTCGCCGATGACCGAGGCGGTGGTCACGCCGCGGTCGCTCAGGTGCCCGTCGATGCGCACGGTGTACTGGTGGTCGTCGACGCCATAGGCGTTCTGGTCGTAGGCGCCGTCCAGCCCGACCTCGATGCCGTCGTCGTGCCAGACCTGCGTGCCGCTATCGGCGATCAGCCGCTCATCCCACACGCGGATCCCGAAATAGACATAGTCGTTGTCCCAGCGGCTGCGCATCTCGGCGCTGAGATCGGCGGCGTTATCGATGGCGCCCGCGGCAAAGGCGGCGGTATTGAGGTCCAGCGTGGCGATCCCCTCCGCCGTCCAGTCGCTCAGGTCGCCGTTCAGCACGGGCGGGGTCGAGATCGAATAGCAGGGCAGGGTCTTGCCCGCGGTGGCCGAGACCTCGGCGGCGGCCTGAGGCGGCGTCGCCGCCTCCGTCGCGGCGGGGGTGGTCAGGGGGTCGTAGGGCGCGGGGGCATCGCGGGTACACGACGGCAGGGCCGCCAGGGCCACCGCCGCCACCAGTCCACATAGGGCCATCAGGGATTTCTTCACGAGCGCTCCTCGTCTACGCACAGATCAAAAGCCGCTGAACTGCTGCAAGGTCTCCCACAGCCGCTCCCAGCGCTGCTGCAGGTTGCCGGTCCGCTCTTGCAGGTCCCGCACCCGCTCATCCGAGAGGTTCGCCGGCAGGGTGGGGGCGGGGGTCGCCGTGGGCTCGGGGTCCGGCAGATGGATGGGCCGTCCAACTGCCTCCACTAGCATCATATGGAAATAGTCGTTCCCGTCCAGGTTCGAGCTCAGGATGATGTCCATGCCGTTGGCCAGGCCATCGCTGAGGTACATATCCGTGAGCCGCCAGGTGGCCGCCTTCCACTTCAGACTGTTGGCCTTGCGGACATACTTGTCCACCTGCTGCCCCTGATAGTTGGTGTAGGAGAGCTTCCAGCTATCCGTGCCCTGGTCCAAATAGATCACGGTCACGGTATAGGTGGCAGTCCCCTCCGGCTGGGAGCTCGGCAGGGCGCGCCAGTAGGCCCATTCGTCGTCGATGTCGAGATAGATGTAGGGGTCCGTCGGCTCGTTGGTGCGGCGGCTGGAATAGTAGCCATAGATCTTGTCCATGATCTCGGCCTTGATGGTCCCGTCGTCGTTCCACCATTTGGCCTCCGCCGGGGGGTTGGACCGGAGCGCGGCGGGCAGTTCCTGGTAGCGGGTAAAGATGTTGGGATAGACGGGATCGCATTCGTTGGGGTCGCGGTTGGGCGGGACCTGGGCCAAGGGCAGGGCCTTGCCCTGCGGCAGGTCCGGGCGGTAGAGCCAAAAGGACCAGTCGCGCCCCTCCTCGCCCCAACCCCACCGGGAGACCGGCGCGCAGCTTCCGCCGGAGGTGAGGCCGGTGAGGCGCGGCCATTGGGTATCGCGAAAGATGATCCACACGCCGGGGGAGTTGCTGAGGGTGCGCCCCAGGTAGCGGTCGATAAACTCCCACTGGTCGTAGCCGTGCAGCAGCCCCTTGAGCTGGGCCAGCACGTCGAGGATGTCCCACTCGGTGAGGTGGTGGGGAAGATCGAACAGGTCGGCATGGTGCGCCAGGCCGTTGAGCGTGGACCAGTAGACCTGCCAGGGGTTGGCGCCAAAGGCGTGCTCGAAGGCGATGGGCGTGGTCTCGGTATAGGGGATCATGGTCTCCATCTTGCCGCAGCCCTGCACATCGTACTCGCTGGCGATGTCATAGGTGAGCGAGTTGTGCTTGAGGCCGATGCGCACGGGGAGCGCGGCGGCGATGGCCGAGCTATCCTTGCGCAGGCAGCCGCCGCCGGTGTTGATAAGGTAGACGGGCTTGGTGGGGAAGGCCTGGCGATAGATCGGCAGCACCCGGTTCAGCACCCACTGGCCAAAGTCGCTGGTGCCGAAGCGATAGTAGCAGCCGTTGCCCAGGTCCTTTTCGATCACCGTCTCGCCGTACATCCCCGTGGCGATCCAGACCGAGTCAATGCGGGGGTCGTCGTTGTACTTGGCGCCCAGCGCGAGCACCATCTCGTCATAGGCATCCCGCCAGGTGGGGTCGCCCCATTTGGGCGCGGCCAGCGGCGGGCAGACGCCCGCGCCGTCGGGGTCCACCACCTGCCCCACCAGCCGGCCATTAAGGGTGGGCGACCCGGGGATCTTGCGGTAGACCCATTCGGGGGTGCTGTCATAGCCCGGCTCGGGGAAGACCTGGATGCTGATGGCGATGGGCTTGCTGATCACCGTGCCGTCGCGCAGCGTCACCTGGTATTTGGCCGAGATGGAGAGGTATTGTTCGATGGCGCCAAAGTTGAGCTGGCCGGGGCCCTGATGGACCGCCAACCAGTTCCAGTTGGACCAGGCGCCCATGGGCCCAAACTGGGGGTAGAGCGTCGCCCAGTCGCGGTTGGCATAGTCGTTCATGTTATAGATGATGGGGACGGGGGTGGGGTAGCCCACGGGAAAGTGACCGTCGTAGACGAGGGTAGGCGCGGCGGTGGGCTCTTCCGCCAGGCCGTGGACGGTGATGGTGGGCTCGGGCGAGGGCGTCGGCTCCACCAGGCAAGCCGAGGCCCCCCAAAGGACCCCGAGCAAGCAGGCTAGGAGGCCAACCCAGAGCACGGCATGGCGCATTAGCTCTCTTTCCCGTCAACGTGATGTGCAGCTAGTGGGGCAGACAGGGCGTTTCCCTGCAAGTATCAGCTATGCTGTTTCGGACTGGCTATACTGTAGCATAAAAGGGCGGGTTTGTCAACTAGCAGATATGCGTTTTTGGGGGCGCGGGCGCAAAAAGGGGCAGCGGGCGGCTGGCCCAACTGCCCGTCGCGCGTGACGTGGGGGGGCTATTCGGAGGCGCGGAAGCGATAGCCGACGCCATGCTCGGTGAGGATATAGTCGGGTTTTTTGGGGTCGCGCTCGATCTTGTGCCGCAGGTGCCAGATATAGATGCGGAGGTAGTCGAGGTCGTCGGTGTATTCCCAGCCCCAGACGTCCTCCAGGAGCTGCCGGTTGGTGAGCACCCGCCCGGGAGACTGGATCAGGCGGGCCAGCAGGCTGAACTCGGTGGGCGTGAGCTTGACCGGCTCGTCGCCGACGGTCACCCGACGCGCGGGCAGGTCCACCAGCAGGTAGCCGTCGGCATAGGTGATCTCGGGTCGCTCTTGCTTGGCCCGCTCGGCCCGGCGGAGGCAGGCGCGCACCCGGGCGACCAGCACGGGCAGGCGCACGGGCTTGACCACATAGTCGTCGGCGCCCAGGTCGAGCCCGCGCACGATGTCGCTGTCCTGGTCCTTGGCCGTCACCATGATGGTGGGCACATCGGAGAACTCGCGGATGCGCTGGCAGACCGTCCAGCCGTCCATGCGCGGCATCATGACGTCGAGGATCACGAGGTCCGGCTTGTGCTCATAGAGCTGGCGCAGGCCCTCCGTCCCGTCATGGGCCGAGAGCACCTCCATGCCGGCATTGCGCAGCCCATATTCCATGAGCCGCACGATATTCGCGTCATCGTCGATCACCAGAATCCTGGGGGATGACACAAGGGCTCCTTCCAGGGGCCTCACCCCGCGTGCCAAGCTGCCCGCCCCGGCGGGCCTACGTTCGCGAACCCGTGGCGCAGCGGGCTAGGGTTCCCCGCCGGCCGACCGATCCAGGTCCAGGATGCGCACGTCATCCTGGTACTCTTTGGTCTCGTAAGCCTGCACATGGCCCAGCTTGTGGATGATCGCGCCCATCGCGGCCAGGGCCTCCTCCAGCTTGTCCAGGTCGGCCTGTAGCTTGGCCTTGTCCACCTGCTCGGAGACCACCAGCACATAGGCCCGGATGGCAAAGAGCAACTGGTTCAGCTCGTGGGAGGTGGCGCCGGCCAGCTCGATGACGGCATTGCGCTTTTCCTCCACGATGCGCTGCTCCTGCTCGGCCTCGACCTGCTCGCGAATCCGGCCCGCGCGCTCCAGCGTGGCGTTCACGCGCAGCACCAGCTCGCGCATGCTGAACGGCTTGACCAAATAGTCGTCGCCGCCCGCGCCAAAGCCGACCTCTTTATCCTGCAGCTTGCCCTTGGCCGTGACAAAGGTGATCAGGATGTCCGCCGTGCGCGGGTCCTGGCGCAGCCGCCGGCAGACCTCAAAGCCGTCCATCTCGGGCATCATCACGTCCAGCAGGATCAGGTCGGGATGCTCGCGGAGGGCCAGGTCCAGGGCCAGCGGCCCGCTTTCGGCGACCAGCACCTGGTAGCCCTGGCGCACGAGCATATCGCGCATCAGTTGCAGGAGGCCCAGGTCATCATCCACAACCAGGATTTTCGCGGCAGGCATCATTCGACCGACCTCTCGGCGGCGCGGCAGGAGAGCCCGATATCCACGATCATGTGAGATCAGTATAGCACAACGCCAGCGAACCAGCAACGCGGGAGCTAGGGCGCGCGCCCTGGCCGCCGCAGCAGTCGCCCGGCCAGATCGGCCAGCCCCTTGGCCACGCGATAGACGTGATAGGGCCACACCGCCCGCCCAGCGGGGATGGCGTAACGCTCCACCATATAGTCCCGCGCGGGAAAGAGGTTGTGCCAGAGGTAGCGCAGCTTGCGGCGCCCGCCCTGGATCATGACCAGCTCTTGGTAAAAGCGCGAGATCACGTCGCGGCGCGGCGAGGTGAGGGCTCGATAGGCGCGGAGCTCGCCGCGGGCGGGCGCCAGCTCGCGCAGGCGCTGCCGCAGGTCGGCGGGAAAGGCGAGCTCGGCGCCCGCGATGGCGTCCTCCACGGCGCGCTGGAGCGGCAGGACCAGTTGCCAGCGCCCAGCGAGCGCCAGCGCGCCATCCCAATTCACCGCCCAGGGGTCCGCCGCCGGATCGGCCTGGACGTGGCGCAACAACTGGGCAAGGTCGTGCAGCCAAAGCAGGCCATGGCCGCCATGGTGAAGCACATAGTGCGCCGCCAGGTGGACCAGGGTCGCCTCCGGGCGGAAGGCCAGGACCTCCCGCTCCGCCAGGCGGATGGGGACGGCCTCCTCCCAGAGCCGCGCCTCCGGCAGGCGATCGATATAGTAGGCCGCGTCCAGGAGGTGCCAGTGCAGCTCCACCGCCCAATCGGGTTCGGGGCCGCGGAGCTCCACCTGGCTCTCGTATTCCAGGCCCAGGCCCGCCTGCGCCTCCCGCCACTCGGCGCGGTAGCCCAGCTCGCCCAGCAAAGAGACGGCGCGGGGCAGGTCGGCCTTGTGCAGCAAGAGGTCCACATCGCTCATGGGGCGCAACGCGACGTTGTCATAGAGCGACTCGGCCAGCGCCGCGCCCTTGAGCGCCAGCACGGGCATGCCCGCGCCCGCGAGCGCCCCCAAGACGCGGCCCAGCTCGTGGAAGCGCAGGGCGTTGACCGCCGCCGTCTGCCAGTAGGCCTGTTCCAGGGGGGCCAGCAGGCCCGCGGGGACGAGATCGGCGTGGGGGCGCAGGCGGCTATACAGCGCCGGCGTCAGGCCTGTGCGCCGGGCGGCCTCCACCACCGCCGGCAGCGCGTCGGGCTCGGCCCAAGCGAGGAGCAGGTCCGCCGCCGCGCGATCATCCGCGCACAAGAGCTGGAGCAGGCGGCGCTCCGATAGGGTGGTCAGCTCTGCGGTCAGCATGGACGCTTCACCTGGTATACGATCCGGCCCTGGAGAGGCCGGCTGCCGCCTAGGGTACCACAACCGCGGCGATTGTCAATTGGATGCGCCTCCGGCGCCCCTTGCCGATCCGCGCCATCGGTGCCATAATCCCGTCGTGCCGCTTTTGTTTGCCATCGCAGGGAGGAGCGTATCGGACGCATGTCCACGCCACCGAGCCACCTCATCGCCAGGAGCATCGCATGCGACTCGCCGGCCTTTGCCGAGCTGAGCCGCGCGATCCTGGGCGCGGGCAAGTCGCTGCGCTTCCAGGCCCGCGGCATCAGCATGGCGCCGCTGGTCCGCGATGGCGACATCTTGACCGTGGAGCCCGTGACGGCGCCGCAGCTTGGCGTCGGGGACCTGGCGCTCTTTCGCCGAGGCCCCGAGGCCGTGGTGGCGCACCGGGTGATCCGCATCGAGGCCGGCCCGCAGGGCCGCCGCTTCCTGATGCAGGGTGACGCGGTGCCTCACCCCGACGGGTGGATCGCGGAGGAAGCCATCTATGGCCGCGTGTCTGCCCTCGAACGCGAGGGGGCGCGCCTGGAGCTGGCGCGGCCGGCGATGCGGGCGCTCTGCTGGCTCGCGGTGCTGCGCTCTCGGCATGGCCTGCGCCATGGCCCGCTGGTGCGGCTGGCGGGCCGGCTGGTCCGGCGGCTGCCCCCGTTTTCGCGATATCTGGCCTGAACAGCCCGGAGCCAGCCAGGCGTCGATCCCCCACGAGAGCAACACGATGGCATCTGGCTACCGACCGTTGGCGAGCCGGTTCCGGCCCCCACGCGCCAGGGTGTCGTGAACGCGGGACGCCTTGATCCACGGAACACGCGGAGGGGGGGCTATGCGCAAGCGCATAGCCCCCCCTCCAGTATGTCTAGTAGATCACGGGCAGCGGGATCGTCAGCGAATGGCACGTCTCAACATTGGCGCTAGGATCGTAATCATAGCCGTCCTTGCGCACCTGGGTCACGCAGAACTGATAGGTCCCCTTCAGCTTGCTCTTGGTCGAGAAAGTCACTATGCCCTTCCTGGTGGAGAGGACCTGCTGCAGCACGGTGGCGCCGTTGGGCAGCGTCCAGTACCCGCTCACGCGCGCCGAGGGGACGGCCTTGCCCGCCGAATCCAAGACCATCGCGGTGGCCTTGAAGGTATAAGTGCCACTCCTGAGCGTGTAGCTCATGTCGATCGCGCCGATGTGAAGCGCGGGCGCTGGCTTTGCGGTCACGATGGGCGTGTTGGTGGGCGTCGGCGAAGGCGTGTTCGTCCGAGTGGGCGCGGGCGTGTTCGTCGCCGTCGGCGAAGGCGTGTTCGTTGGGGTCGGCGAAGGCGTGTTCGTTGGGGTCGGCGCAGGAGCAGATTGCAGCAGCGCGATCTCGGTGGCCGGGTCGCCAAAGAGGGTGTAGGAATCGATCATATCCCGCGCATAGCCGATGGCCCACAGCTCCAGCTTGCCTGCGATGATCGCCTGGCCCAAAGTGCGCAGGCCGTCCTGAAAGACCGCGCGGAAAAAGCCGCGATCCAGGTATTCATGCCCGGTCAGCACCCCCAGGCCAGCGGTTGCCCAGCCAGCCACGGCGCCTCCGGTATCCGCCCGAACCCACGACTCGGACATGCCGGACGTGAAGGGATCGTGGAAGTAGCCGTCATAGCAATCCATGGACAGCATGATCGAGAGCATGTCGCTGTTTTGGATGGAGGCCAGGTCCGCCGTAGTGAACAGGTTCTCGGACGCCCACGCGCCCATGGTGCCATGTCCGAAATAGTTCACGATGAGCTTGCCCGCGGAGACGCCCGACTGGATCGCGGCCCTGGCGTCCGCCACCGTCGTGTGCGTGGTGCCATAGTAGACCTTGACGCGCTCGTACTCCCCTGGCAAATAGTTGTCCAGCAGCGAGTCCGACCGATAGACGAAATCACCGGCGCTATCCGCGTTGTCAGCCACGGCCAGCACCCGCAGCCGCCAGTCCGCCGTTTCGGGGCTCTGGTAGGCCAGGATTTTGCCAACCATGATGCTGGCCTCGGCGGCGGTGTTCGCCGGCAGCCGCCCGATCATCATGTCGGGTATATTGTCCGTGCCCACCAGGGTGACGTAGCGGTTATCGGACGCGGTCTCGATGATCCACGGGTCCACGGCTGCCATGTAAGGAGGCAGGTAGCTGACACGCCCGGAGCCAAGATAGTTCTTGGGGTCGTAATGGCCGTCGCCGACCAGGACGACATACGAGGGGGCGGGCGATTGCCAGTGGGCATAGGCATAGGCGAGAAAGCTGCGGATAGGCGCCGCGCCCACCAGGCCATATCCGAACTCGTCATAGATATCCTGCACATCCACCTGGATCACGCGCAGGCCCTGTTGGACGCGCAAGGTTGCCAGAGGCGCCACCTGATCCCAGAAGGCGCGGTGGGTCACCAGGATATAGTCCGCTCCGTTGGTCGTGGACGCCAGGTTCGACGGGGCATCTTGCTCGATGGCCTGCGCAGCCCGATACATGGTGGCTGCCATGGTCCAATAGGCCCTGGCGCCTAGCTGGTCCTGGAAGGAGGCAGCGTAGCCGGACTCGGCTGCCTCCACGTTGAGCCCCGTGAGGCGAGCCACCGCCAGCGGATCGGTCACGTCATAGGCGACCACTTGGTCTGTGGTAAAGCCCGTCACCTGGTACTTGGAGGCCGCCGGCCCGACGGTGGCAGAGTAGAGGATGTCGCCATCAGCGACAAAGGTACTGGCAAACTGGAGCTCGACCCAGTCCACATAGACCACGTCGTAGCTCAGGCCCATGTCATTGGGGCAAAAGACCCGGATGGTGTTGTTCCCCGCCACCAGCAGGCCCTGCGGCACGTCAAAGGTGGATACGTTCCAGTTGGCCCCGTCCCAGGTCACATCGCCCACGAGGGCCTCGTTCAGATACACCCGCGCGTGGTGGTCGGGGTCGATCGCCGCACTTTGCGAGCCGCCCATCAGAGCCACCGTCAGGCGGGCCGAATAGGCCCCCGCGTACGGGGCGAGGAGCGAGAAGGTATGTGTCCAGTCGGGCTTGCTGGGCGCATACACATAGTCCCACACGAATCGCTCCAGGTCATCATCCCCGGGAGCGCCGCGCATATAGTAAACATTCGTTTCCAGATGGCGCTCTGCCGCGTAGTACTCCTGCGGCGCGGCAGCGCCAGGGGCGACCTCGCGCTGCGCCATGCGCAGCCCGTTGGCCCGGCCGTAGGTGAGCCAATAGACGTTGTCGGTGGTGTACTTGGACGCCACGGCCTCGGCATAAAAGACGATCGCGTCCCACCCGTTCGCATCGCTGGTCACCTCGATGGCGGCCTCGCTGCCCAAGTAGTAGAGCTGGAGCGTGCGCGGGTCCAGGGCATCCACCGGCAGGCCGGCAGCCTGCAACTCGGCGCGGGTCAGCCGGTACATCCCTTCCTCGCGCACCTTGATCCGCCAGCCGGGATCGGGCGGCGCCCAAGGCGTCGCCTCGCCAGCGAGGGACGCCGCCGCGGCGCTCTCCGCGGCGAGGGTCACCGGCGCGGCCGGCTGCCGCCAGGCGCGAGCCGACTCGTAATTGGCCAATGATTGGGCGAGCTGTTGCTCGTATGCCGCGGATTCGGCCGTGGCCTGGGACAGCAACTGGGCTTTTCCGAACGACCCGCCGTCAAAGCCGACGGTGATCCTCAGCCATTCATAGACAACAAGCTGGCGGTCCCCCGGCTGATATCGAACCGGGTAGGCGCTGATGCCCACCATCCGCTGCTGGCGCATGACCCCATCGCTAACCACCTCGGCCAAGGCCGCTGGGTAGGTCGCCCCATCGGCATAGATGGCCGGGTTCTCCTGCAACGCGGACCGCAACTGGGACGCGCTCGATAGGCCGGCAGCAGCAGCGTCGGGCAGCGCCAACTCGACCTCCTGCGTCGCCACAGGCGCGACAGGGGCGGCCAGGGCCACGGTGTGAGCCGGGCCCGTCTCCACCTGCACCGTAACCCGAGCGCCATGGGGCGCGCCGATGGTCTCGGAATGCAGGGGCAGCTCGGGCGCGCCAGCCTGGGCAGTGGCCGGCCACCCCGGGAGCGACACGCGCACATAGCCCCCCTCGCCGATGGGCTCGATGGCCAGCTTCTCCCAGGGCACGCTCACCTCCAGGATGAGGCTGCCATCCATCATCGGCGCGCGGGCCCCACCGATCGCGGCAAGTTGCCCGCTGGGCGACTCGCCCAGGACCGAATGGGCTGGCGCTAACAAGCAGGTAGCCAGGAGCGCCAACACCAAGGCAAGCCGCATGGCCCGCGGCTGTTTCCCATCGCCAAGCCCCCCGCCATGCGGGCGGCGTCCCTCAGATAGCGGCGCAACCGCTCGCCTGATCCACTGACCCCATTTGGCACTGTGCTCTTCCATATTCCCTTACCTCCGAGATGTTGACAGAGCCGGTCTGCGCATTCGTCGTCTGGGATGTGGCCCTGCGGAGCAGGCCAGCGCCAACCCATGCTGGCGGGTGCAATCCTATGCTCGCTCCTGCTCTTAGGATACAGGACTAGGGGAGAGCTGTTAATAGTACCATGGTCACAATCGGCAGGGCTGGGGGATAGTACTATGGTCCTGATCAGGTGCGGGGGACAGCAGGCCCGCGCTGGCAGCCTGCCGGCCTGTCGCGCCTATGGCTTGTGTGGCGCGGCGGCTCAAAAAAAAGCCCCGGGGCGCGAGGCGCCTCCGGGGCTTCTGGGCACTGCTACAATTGGCCCGCCTATCTGTTTCTTCGGGCGGTTACCGGGCCATGCCATTCGGTCGCACCGAACCAGTCCAAGTCCTCCAACCAGTAATAGTAGAGTCGGTTATTGTTGGGCGTAACATCCGTATACGTATAGAAGCCGCCGGTCTGACTGCCTGGATAGGTGACGCTGGGGATCAGCTCAGCGTTGAGCTTGGTCCTCGTCCCGCCCTCCGTCGTGGCGCGATAGACGTTGAACCCCAGGTTAAAGATTTCGGTCGCCGTTTCCCAGTTCACGATGATGGCCTTTTTGGCGCCGGTCGCCGTGAAAGAGAGGAGCTCCACGGCAGTAGGCGTCGTGGTTAGAAAGATGGCGCTGAAAGCGCCCCAGTTTCCGGCGGCGTCCTGGCCCCGCACATAGATGATGTGGCGCGCTTCGCCCAAGCCGGTGGTATCCACGGACGCGGTCACTGCCTCGGCCGTCGAGCCAAAGACGCCATCCACGGGCGCCATCGCGTGGGCCACGGCCCCCTCAACCCAAGGCGGCGTATCCACATAGTACTCGGCGGCGGCGATGGTCTGCGTCGGCTCGCCCGTGCCGGAGCGGTAGCGCGTGTCGTTGATCGTGGCGTTGAGCGTGACCAGCGTTCCCTCCTCCACGGAAGTGGAGCTCAGCGCCAGGTTGAGCGCATCCGGGCCCAGCGGCGTCAGGTAAGGCGTGCGCGCCACCTTGGCCGCGTAGACCAGCGCGGGCAGGTTCGCCGGCACGATGGTATTCTGAAAGGCGGTACAGGTCTCGAAGAAGCGCGTGCCCAGCTCGAAGGTGTACGCGGCCACGCCCAGCTCGCCGTAGGCGAAATCAACCGTCGTGCCATCGGTCACGTAGAGCTGGTAGGACCGCTGCGGCGTGTAGCTATTGAAATAGGCGAACTTGCGCCCCAGCGTCTGCAAGGCAGAGTTGTTGGGTGACAGCGCGCTCTGGAAGCCCCAAGGCCATAGCACTAACTCGCTGTAGCTATGCAGATCCAGGTAAACCCCCGTGGCATTGCTCGGCGCAGGATCCGTCAGGTTGGGCCCCCGCTGATCAGCAAAGATGGATCGCATATAGTTCTGCACGGCGCGGGTTTCCGGCTCGGATCCCGCGGCGGGGCCGCGATAGGTCCCATCGCAGGGCGTGCCGCTCGATCCGCCGCAGCAGCCCCACCGAAAGTCAAAGTTGCGGTTGAGGTCGGCCCCGCGGTTGGTGCTGGTGACGCCGCAATAGTTCTCGTTGGTGTTCTTGCGCCAGGAGCGGCCTGCCTCCGCTTCCTTTCGCCCATCGGGGTTCGCCTGCAACATCAGATGAATCTCGTGGTGATCCAACAGCCAGGTGGCGTCGGCATCCACGTCATATCTGGTGACCAGATCCTCGGCGAAGCGGGTGGCCAGTTCGGCCGGCGTGTACTCGCGCGCGTGGATGGAAGCGGTGATGAACAGCTTGGGCTTGTCGCCGGGGATCTGGGAGTTGGTGAGCTTGAGCACCATCATGTCATAGCCATCGGACTGCCCAACGCTCTTTTCCCAGGAGTCGCCCACGTCGGTCCAGGTGGCTAGAGAGGGATAGTTGGTCGCGAGGGCCTGGGCAGCCTGATACGTCTCCTCGACGGTGCGATAGCAGGAGTAGCCCGGGATCGTTTCGATCCCGACCGCCCCATCTTGCTCGCCCAGCGGAATGGACAAGAGGCGAAAGTTGGCCGTCTCCTCCTCATCCACCGCGACGCGAAACCCCAGCGACTGCAGTTGCCGGAATCCCGCGCGATCCACCGCCGCCAGGACATACTTGGAGGCGAGGTTGTTGTACTCAAAGACGTCAAAGCTGGACAGCCGCCCGATGTCCTCGGCAGTCTCGTAATACACGCGGACCACAAAGATGCCAGCGGGCCAGGCCGAGACGGATGGGCCAGCGGCCGCGGCGGGAACGCTGGCATTGAGAACCAATAGGGGCGACAAGCACACGATCAGCAGGACGAAGGAGAGCAGGGAAAGACAGGGGCGGCGTCTCATCGAGACCTCCATGCACCACGAACATGATGGTCAGCGAGCAGCCGGGTTGCGCCCGCGCAGCTCAACGGCGACGAAGACGCCGAGCGCTAACGACGCAGCGTGCTGCGTCGTTAGCACATCGGCCTGGCCGCCGTTGGGCCCCTGGGACGCTTTCTATTTCGGTTGCGCGCTGACCGGGCCGTGGAGTTCAGTGCCCCCGAAGATATCCACGTCCTCGAGCCAGTAGAAATATGTGGCGTTCTTCTTGTTGACCGGGTCCGTATACTCGTATTTCGCGCCGAAGGGGCTGCCAGGATAGGCATTTGTGGGGATCAACTCGGTATTGATCTTGGTCTTTTTGCCGTTCTCGCCGATGGCGCGGTAGAGGTTGAACCCCAGGTTGTCGGTCTCGGAGGCCGTCTCCCAGTTCAAGACGATGGCCTTTTTGACGCCGGTCGCCGTGAACGACAGCAGGTCCACCGACGTAGGCGTGCCATTGAAGGTCATGGTGCCCGGATCGCCAAAGAGCAGGTACGTATCCAGCAAGTCCAGGCTGGTCCCGGCGGTCCACAGCCGGAGCTTGCCGGCATCGGTCGCCTCGCCAAGCGAGACCCAGCCATCCGAGTCGTCCAACAGCGCATCCAAAAAGCCCCTGTTCAAATAGTCGTGGCCGGTGGCGACGCCGAGGCCGGTGGGCGACCAGCTCGCCACCGCGCCCTTGGCGGCGGCGCGGGTGATCGTCTCCGCCACCGACTCGTACGTGTTCGCCTCCGCAAGCGGGTGCGGATTGTGGTAGTAGCCCTCCCGGCAGGCCATGGCCAGAACCACCGGATACATGCCCGCGTTGGAAAGCGATGCGACGCTGGCCGTGGTCATGAGACCCTCCGAGGCCCAGCCCGTTGTGTAGCCATGCCCGACATAGTTGACGATCCCTTTGCCGGCGTTGATGGCCGCCAGGACCGCGGCTCTGCTTAGGGCCGGATCCGTGTAGGTGATCCCGTGATAGATCTTTTGCGCCGTATACGGGGGCTGCAAGCAAGCGGCCAGCACATTGTCCGACAGCTGCGCAAAGTTGCCCCCCGAGTCGGCGTTGTCGGCGACCGCCAGCACCTCCCGCCGCCAGCCATCCGTATAGGGGTTCGTCTCATAGGTTTCGATCTTGTCCAAAAAGGCATCCGCTTCGGCGGCGCTATTGACCGCCATCCGGCCCAGCATCATGTCCGGCATGGTATCGGCGCCATCCAGCGTCACGTAGCGGTTGTCGGCCGCCGTCTCCCCGATCCACGGGTCCACCGGAGCCAGGTAGGGGGGGATGAAGCAAGTCCGGCTGTACGCATAGTTCTTCGGATCATAGTGCCCGTCGCCCAGCAACACCACGTACGAGGGCGCGGGCGCGGTCCAGGAGGCATAGGCATGGGCCAGAAAGTCATGAATGGCCGTGACGCTCACGAGGCCATAGCCGAACTCGTCATAGACGTCCTGGACGTCCACCGCCAGCGACCGCTGCCCCAGGGTCGTCCGCCAGTCGCGCAGGCGGGCCGCCTGGGCGGCAAAGGTCGCATGGGCGATGATGATGTGATCCGTGCTGTTGGTGGTCGCCTGCAGGTCCGAGGCGGCGTCCTGCTCGATGGCCTGGACGGTGCGGATCGCCGCGCCCGTCAGGGCCAGATAATCGGCCGGCGCCGCCGTGACGTCGCGGAAGGAAGCCGTGTAGGTTTGGGAGACCTTGGCCGTCGTCACGCCCGTGATCGCGGCCACCAGCGCCGGGTTCGTGATGTCAAAAACGGCCACTGGGCTGGTCGTAAAGCCGCCCACCTGGAACTGCCAGTCGCCGGCCGCATCATAGCCGAAGGACAACGCGTTCCCCTCCGCGACAAAGCCGCTGGCGAACTGGAGCTCCACCCAGTCGATATAAAACACGTCGTACGCATAGGCGGTGGCGCCCGCCGTGACCACCAGGGTATTGGTCCCTGCCTCCAGCAGGCCCGCCGGGACCGGCAGCTCCGCGGTCAGCCAGGTGATCCCATCCCAGGTCACGTCGCCGATCTGGGTGCCGTTCAGGCTGATCAGCGCGCGATGGTCGGGATTGACGGCATTCTGGAGCTGGCCGATCATGGCGATGCGGAGCGTCGCCGCGGCCGCGGATGGCGCCGCCAGCGAAAAGGTGTGGGTCCAACTCGGCTTGACGGGCTTGTAGACATAGTCCCACATCCAACGGTCCAGGTTCTCGTCGCCGGGCACCAGGGTGAGATAGTACGCATTGCCCTCAAAGCGCCGCTCAGCCGAAAAGTGTGCGGGGGTGGCGCCGCCGGAGGGCGTCCCATCGCGAGCGCCCATGCGCGCGCCGGTCACCAGGCCGTCGGGGTCGTAGGTCAGCCAATAGACGTTGTCGCGCGTGTATTTGGAGCTCACGGCCTGACCGTAAAAGAGGATATAGTCGGCGGCGTCGAACACCCCATCGGCTTCCCCCACCACCTGGATGGCGACCTCGTCGCCCAGGTTATAGAGGCGGAAGGTGCGCGGATCCAGCGTGGCCACCGGCAGGTTCGCGTTCTGCAATTCCGTGTAGGTCAGCTTGTAAAGGCCGTCCTCCCGTACCTTGACCCGCCAGCCGGGGTCAGGCGGCGTCCAGGGCAGCGTCCCGCTCTGGAGGTCGGCGAGCAGCGACTGCTCGGCAAGCAAGGACTGCTCGGACAGCAGTGAAGTGCTGGTCTCGGACGAGCGACGCCAGGCCGCCGCCGACTCGTAGTTCAGCAGCTCGTCGCTCAGCAGGCTCTCATAGGCCTGGGAATCGCGCGCTGGCTTACCGTGGGGCGCCGACCGCGACCCGGTAAAGCTCACCTGCACACGAATGGTCTCATAGATGATGAGGCGCTTGGTGGCGGGGTTGTACTGCACGGGGTAGACCGCGAGGCCCGCCACCCGTTGCTGGCGCACCACACCATCGGTCGCGAGCTCGGCCAGGGCTGGCGGATAAACCGCCTTGCGGGCATAGATGGCCGGATCCGCCTCGACGACACGGACCATCTCCGGCTCGGGAGGCGCGTCGGTCGCGGCGGCCCCAGGTGTCCAGTCCAGCCTTTGCGTCGCCGCCGGCAGCGGCGGGTTCGCCAGCGCCAGCCGGTGCGCCTTGCCGGGTTTGACGCTCACGCTCAGCGTCGCGTCAAAGGGGACGCCGATCGCCGCGGCCAGGAAGGGGAGCGCCGGAGCGCCGGCCTGGCCGATCAGGGCCGAGTCGGGCAGCGACACCGCCACGTACGGCGTGCCGTCCACCGTGGTGGGCTCCAACGCCACCAGGTCCCACGGCACGAACACGTCGAAGGTCACCCCGGTCTCGGTGGAGGATACCAATCGCACATTGCCAGGCGGCGCGGCGGCCACCGCAGGGCTGAGCCTGGCCGGAAGAGCGCCGGTCGCCAGGATCGCCAACGCCAAAATCAAGCGGAACAGTCTGGGTCGCGTCATGTCGTTTTCACCTTGTGTTCAAGATCAGTCCCGCCACGTCATCCCCGAGGCAATAGCTGAGGGTGCCCAGCGGCACCTGCTCAGCCAAGAGAGCCGCGCGGTCCAGGATACGGGCCACACCGGCCCGGTTATAGTAGGGCACGAAAGCGGTCTGCAGCAGGCGGGCCACGCCATCCACCGAGGCGCACGGCGCCACGCGCGCGCTGCCCGTCCTTTCCAGGAAGAAGAGCGATTCCAGAGGTATCCCCTGCGGGGAGCACATGGCGGGGTTCAGGTGCCAGGGCGTGCCATAGATCCAGAAGCGGCCACCCAGGTGGCGAAGCACCACCTGATCCTCGCCCAGCACCAGGGCCCCGTGCCGCTGGGCCAGATGGGCGGCCAGGGTGGACTTGCCGACCCCGGCGGGTCCGACAAAGGCGTAGCCCTTCCCGTCCAGCACCACACCCGAAGCGTGGAGGATCACATCGCCATAGCTGGCCAGCCAGTTGGACAGGATCACGTTATCCAGGCCCTGCAGGGGGTAGAGTCCTTCTCCATCGTCCGCGAACTCACCCACGATCTCCCCCGAGGAGAAATCGGGCTCGATGATGGCCTGCCGGGGCGGCGCTTGACGGGGGGCGCAAAAGACATAGCGCCCGGCCTCGTCCAGCCAGAGCTCCCGGTTCTCGGTTCGGTAAAGGAGGCTTTTCCCTCCCGGGCCAATGGGCGGCGGCGCGCTCCGCACCCGTAAAACCAGGCAGTCGAAAACCTCCGAGGCCGGGCCAGCCGCAAACTGACCTGCGACCTCGGAGGTCTCTCGCGCCAGGAACTGGGCATGGCCCGGCGGCACCGCCAAGCAAAGGCCGGAACCCCGCACATCGAGCCAAAACCCCAGACCGGCCACGCGCAAACCCAAACAGGCGGTCTCCACGGCCGCTATCTTGTCAACCCACATGACCAGGGGCTCCGTCGCCCGCCTCGCGCCATCCCCTGGCGATCAACCGATCCGCCCGTCGGGGCGCTGGGCCGGATCGGCTCGCCAACCATCCTCGCATCGCTCACGGCGTCGGCGGGATATTGCAGCCGGCTGTGACTGTGCAAGGCGTCGCGCCCTTTGGATCGAGGTTCGGGCTGCTATGGCAGACGGACAGGATCGCGTGCTTGACCACCAGGCGCACCCTCTTGACGGCCGGAGCTTCGTACCTCTGTTTGCTCATGCGTTCTCCTCTCTTTCGCTACGGGCACAGGAACTGCGCGGCGCGCAGCTTGCCCAGCTTGCACACGAATTCCACCGGCGTCTCGTCGTCGCCGTGGACGGCCTGCGACCAGCCGGGGCACTGGGTGCACAGCGCGCCAACCGCGCAGGTGCGGCAGGGCGTGTCCAACTGCCGCTTCAACTGGCGCAACTCGCCCAGGCGTTCCCAGGCCTCCTGGAAGCCCATGCTCAGCAGGTCATAGGCAGGCCGGCGGGACATGGTGCAGATGCTCATCCTGCCGGCGCTATCCACATGAAACGTTTGCAGGCCGGCGCCACAGCTATAGACCCGCTCGGCGCGGACGAATTGCCCGCTGAAAGCTGCGGCCGTCTTCTCCCATTGCCGCCGCCGCTCCGGATCCTCGAGATCCAGGGCCAGCATCTCTTCCAGGGAGAGCCGCTGGTCGTAGGGCTGCTCTCCCCCATCCAGCCGGGGCCAGAGCGTGCCATCGTAGCGGAACTTGACCCCCAGCTCGGCGGCCAATTCGCGCATGGCGGGCAGCTCGTGGCGGTTGGCCCGCAACAGGACGGACTTGAGCGTCAGCGGCAGCCCGCGCTCCAGCAGCAGCTCGATGCCCCGCCGGCAGCGGGCATAGGAGCCGGGCGCCCGCGTCACCGCCTCGTACGTCTGCGGAGTGGCCCCATAGAGCGTGATCTCGATGCCAAAGGGCCGCGAATCAGCCAGCACGTCGGCGATCCGCGGCGTGAGCAAACTGCCGTTGGTAAAGAGCGAAACCACCATCCCGCGCTGGCGGGCCATCTGGTAGATCTCGGCAAAATCAAGCCGCAGCAGCGGCTCCCCGCCGGTAAGCAGCAGGAACAGGGTGCCCGCCTCGGCCATCTGGTCCAGCAGCCCCGCGATCTGGGCAGCGCTCAACTCGCGGGTTTGCGCCGCCCGGCTCGCCGCCGGCTGGTTGATGTAGCAATGGACGCAGCTCAGGTTGCAGCGGTCCGTCACCTCCAGGGTGCCCCCCAGGGGATAGCGCCGCCCCTGCAGCCGCTGGTGGAGCTCCTCGCCCCACTCGCCGAGGTCCATCTCGGGACAGGATGTGCAGCCCATGGCCTAGGCCTCGCGCACGGCGCCGATGGCCGCCATCTCGCCGAGAAACGCCGCCAGGTCGGCGGCGATCACCGCCGGCTCGGCGTCGTACTCGGCCTCCAGCGCCGCCTGGAGCTCGGCCACGCTGGCCGGCCCCTCCAGATGCTGCCAGACGGAGGCGCCCACGCCGTTCAGCGTATAGATGCAGTCCATGTCCGCCACGTCCTGGCGGATCGGCACCAGCACGGCCTCGTCCACGATCTTGCGAAAGATGAAATCCGGGTTGCGTTCGTACCGCGCCTCTTGCTGCGCCAAACCGCATCCTCCATCGTCAACTGCCGGGCCGCTGCGGCCCCTCGCGAGACCGCAGCGGCGGCATCCACATCTCTCTCGATCCTACTTCTTTTTCGGGTTCTTTAGCGTCGTCGCCTGCACCGGACCGTGGAGCACGGTCTGGCCGTTGCTGTCCAGGTCCTCCAGCCAATAGAAGAAGGTCTTGTTCGGGGCGAGAGGCTCATCCGTGTACTCATACGTCCTGCCAGTGGGGCTCCCAAGCAGACCGGGAATGATCTCCTTGTTGACCTTGGTCTTTTTCCCCTTGAGGCTGGGCGCGCGATAGATGTTAAAGCCCAGGTTGTCGGTCTCGCTGTACGTCTCCCAGTGGAGCACCACGGACCGCACCGCTCCCGTCGCCGTGAATGGGCCCAGCTCAACCTCGGTCGGCGTGCAGGTGACCCAGGGCGACGTGTTGTTGGCCGTGACGGGGTCCACCGACGTGGTGGTCAGGGTGGCCTGGTTCTCAAAAGACGGGTTCGTCACCTGCGCATAGTCCACGTTGATGTCCACCACCCACTTGGCCGTGTCATCCGTCGTCGTCGCGGGCAACACCGCGTTCAGGTTGCAGGTCACCGTCTGCCCCGACACCGTGCAGGTGCCCTGGTTGCTGGTCACGCCGCCCACCGTCCGCTGGGAGGTGTAGCTGGCGTAGGTGACGCCGTTGGGCAGGACATCCACGATCTGGGCGCCCAGCGCCACGCCCGGCCCCAGGTTGTCCACCGTCACCACATAGTGCGGGTCCTGGGTCGCAAAGCCGTTGCAGTCCTTGAGCACCCGGGCGTCCGCGGTGGGCGCGGCGATGTTGGCCCACAGGCAGGCGTTGTTGGTGGCCTGCTCCTTGGTCACGAACTCGGTTTTGGCCGCGCTCGCGTCGTACACCGTGGCGCAGTCGGCGTTGGTGGTGAAGCCCAGGATGTTCACCGTGTACTGCACGCCCGAGCAGGTAAAGGTCGGGTTCGGCGGCTGCACGATGGTCACCTTGTCGGCGCACCCATTGTCGTTGACCGGGTCCCCTGGCAGATAGGGGCATGGATTCGTTGGAGTGTCGTCATTGTTGGGCGTCTCGTCCAGGCCGAACCGCGGGTAGAAGAGGAAGGTGGTATCCGCGGTCCCGTTGTCGTCGCAGTCCACCGGCACCGTCACCGCCAGGTCAACCCACGCCAGAGGGTTAGCGGGACTAGATTGATAGACCGGGTTGTTATAGTGCGTAAAGCTGCCCAGGTAGAAGGGAGCATCCATGCCCACGCTGATGGGGCCGTTGATGCCGTCAAAGCCGAACCCGCTCTGCCGCCCAAACCCGTAGCTCCCGCTCGGGCAGTTGCTAAGCCCTTCTGGTCTGCCATACCGCACCTGATTCTCATCCGTATTGCTTCCGGTCTGGATGGCTGGATCACTGGAGCTAAAAGCCGTGACCGTCCCGCCGGCAACCGTGGCCCACCCGTCGCAGTAGGCCCCCTCATCTGCTCCAGAGTCTTCGACGTACTCCCACACCCCGTCCACGTTACCCACCCCGAAGGCGTAGGCGACGCCCACGACCACCAGGGACAGGGCCACCATGGCCCCCACGATCCTCAAGATCCTGCGCGTATTCACTTTTTAAACCTCCTTGGCTGGGGCAGCGGCCGCACGGCCGTGCCAAAGACTGTCCATTCGCGATGCCTCCCGTGGATCCACCTGACCCCCGGGCCTACGTCGTTACAACTGAGCATCCCAATCGGCCGGCCCTCCTCCAGCCGATACAACCGCGGAGGCCGGCTACTCTGGGCAGTCTTTGCAGTTATTATACTACATAACCGCAAATCCGCCAACTCGGCCAACCGCCCGCACAGAACCACTTGCGGGCCCCTTCTCGCGGCCCCGGGCCAGCTGGCCCAGGAAAGATAGCCGTCGTCCAATCCCATAGACAAGTCCTTTCCCGCGCTACCGGCTCGCGGCCGCCTTTTGCAGCTCGTCCTGCAAAACTTTTTCGAACTGATCCACCGGCAGGGAGCCCCGCACGATCCGCCCGGTGCCGCCATAGAGCACCACAAAGAGCGGCGTAGAGTTGCCCACCTGCTGGGCGTCGTACACATCGCTCAGCACGCGCTCCATCGCCTTCCGCCCGTTCAGGCAGGCGGCAAAGGCCGCGCCATCCAGCCCGAGCTGCGCCGCCAGCGCCTCCAGCGGCGGCTCCGGCGGCTCCACCGCCCAGCGGTCCACCTCCTGGAAGAGCAGGTCGTGCATCTCCCAGAACTTGGCCTGCTCGCCCGCGCAGACCGCCGCCGCGGCGGCCACCGCCGCTTGCGGGTGCATGCGCAGGGGCAGATTCTTAAAGACCCATTGCACCTGCCCGCTTTTCACGAAATGGTCCAGCGCGGGCTGCACCTCCAGGGCGTGGGTGCGGCAGACCGGGCACTGATAGTCGCTAAACTCGACCACCGTCATGAGCGCGCCCGGGTCGCCCCGGAAGGGATCGCCGGCCACCGTGTAGCCCGGCCGCTTCGGGTCGGCGGCCAGGCCCTCGGGGCTGGCCCACAGCGGCAGCGCCACCGTCGGCTGGGGCGCGGGCGTCGGCGTCGCCGGCGGGGGGTTGTTCCCCAACAGCGCATCCAGCCACTGGCTAAAGACCGCCACCGGCTGCGCCCCCACCAGGGTGTAAGGCCCGCTTCCCTGCGCGTTCGTCATCTGGAAGCTCGGCGTGCCGGTGAAACCCAGGGCGGCGGCATCGGCGAGCCCCTGGCTCACGATGGCCTGGCCGCGGCCGGAGGCGAGGCAGGCGCTGTAGGCAGTCATGTCGGCGCCCAGTCCCTGGGCGACCTGCGCCAGATAGGCGGCGGGGTCCGCCAGTTGGTTCCACTGGGACTGGTTGGCAAAGAGCTGGTCGTGCATCCGCCAAAAGAGCGCCGCCCCCTGCTCCCCCACGCACTGGGCCGCCACGTGCCCCTGCGCCGAGGTGGGGTGCAAGCCCGCCAGCGGGAGATCCCGGAAAATCCACTTGACCTGACCACTGCGGATATATCGCTCAACGAGTTGTGGCGCCGTCTGCGTGGCGTGGCGGGCGCAGAACGGGCAGAGATAATCGGTGAACTCGATCAAAATCACGGGGGCGTTGGCCGCGCCCTGGTAAGGATACCCTTCCTCCGTGAACCCCACCGGGATGCCATCCAGCATCTCGGGCGTGGATGGCGTACCCTCGCCGCTCCCGTGGACAACCACCGACGGCGCCACCGTGGCCCCGGACGAACTGTCGTTCGCCGTGCATCCCGCGCCGGCCACGAGCAGCACGGCCAGCACGAGACCGATCAACCCAAGCTCCTGGATTCCTCTATGTCGCTGCAATGTGGTCCTTCCTCAGGAGGCCCCGCGCGCCGTTGGACTGAACGGCTGAGGCTGTATGGTGGTGAGCGCCAGCGGGATTGCGCCCTTGGCGGACTCCCCACACCTCCGATTCTACAACGGAAAGCGCCAACTATCAATAGCTAGAGCTTACAATATGCTTACAGTTCCCAAGGTAACGAAAGCCTCCCGCGGGCGATGCGCCCTGGGGAGGCTCTAGGTGGCTCTATGCGGTTGCCGGCGAGCGAGGGCTGCCTAAGGGGCCAGCCGCACGGGGATGCCCCGCTCGTTCAGATAGCCCTTCACCTGGGCGATGGAGAGCTGGCGGTAGTGGAAGAGGCTGGCCGCCAGCGCGGCGCTGGCCTTGCCGTCGGTGAGCACCTCGGCGAAATGCTCCAGCTTGCCCGCCCCGCCGGAGGCCACCACGGGGATGGAGACCGCCTCGGCCACGGCGCGGGTCAAGGGAACGTCATAGCCCGCCTGGGTGCCGTCGCAATCCATGCTGGTGAGCAGGATCTCGCCGGCGCCGCGGCGTTCCACCTCGCGCGCCCAGGCCAGCGCGTCCTTGCCGGTGGCGATGCGCCCGCCCGAGATAAAGACCTCCCAGCCGGAGGGGATCGCCGGGCTGGCGGGGACGCGCTTGGCGTCGATGGCGACGACGATGCACTGGCAGCCAAAGCGCTCGGCCCCCTCGGTGATCACCTCGGGGGTGCGCACCGCCGCGCTGTTCAGCGAGACCTTGTCCGCGCCGGCCAGCAGGATGGCGCGGATGTCGTCCACGGTGCGCAGGCCGCCGCCCACGGTGAAGGGGATGAACACCGACTCGGCCACCCGCCGCGCCAGCTCTAGCACGATGTTGCGCGCCTCGTGGGTGGCGGTGATGTCCAAAAAGACCAGCTCGTCGGCGCCCTCGGCATCATAGACCATCCCCTGCTCCACCGGGTCGCCGGCGTCCTGCAGGTTGACGAAATTGACGCCCTTGACCACGCGCCCGTCCTTGATGTCCAGGCAGGGGATCACCCGTTTGGCTAGCATGTGCGCTCCTTTCCCGCGCGAATGGCCTCGCGCAATGAGACGGCGCCCGTATAAAGCGCCTTTCCGATGATGACGCCCTCGACGTCGGCCTCGGTTTCGGCCAGCCGCCGGACGTCGTCCACGCTAGAGACGCCGCCGGAGGCGATGACGGCCAGCCCCGTCTCCCGCGCCAGCTCGGCGGTGGCCGCCACGTTGACGCCGGTCAGCATGCCGTCGCGCGCGACGTCGGTATAGACCACCCGCGCCACGCCCAGCGCGGCCATGCGCCGCCCCAGCTCGACGGCGGGGACGGCGCTGGTTTGCTCCCAGCCGTGGGTCACCACGAGCCCGCCCTTGGCGTCGATGCCCACGGCCACACGGTCGCTGCCGAACTCGGCCAGGGCCCGCGCCAAGAGCGCCGGGTCCTCCAGCGCCGCCGTGCCCAGGATGACCCGCGACGCGCCCAGCTCGAAGGCCTGGGCGATGGCGCCCCAGCTCCGCATCCCGCCGCCGAACTGGACCGGCAGCGGGGTGGCTTGGGCGATGGCGCGCAGGGCGGCCAGGTTGGGCGGCAGCTCGGCGCCCGCGCTAGCCTGGTCGCCAAAGGCGCCGTCCAGGTTGACCACGTGCAGCCACGCGGCGCCCTCGGCGGCCCAGCGCCGCGCCACCTGCGCGGGGTCGTCGCCATAGACGGTCTCTGTGTCCTTCAGTCCCTGTTGCAAGCGCACGCAGCGCCCCTGTCGCAGGTCGATGGCGGGGTAGATGATCATAGCTTGTCTCCCAGAGAACAGCTAGGCCAGCCAGCTCTGGCCCAGAAGCCTGGCCCAGGTACGAAAAAAGCCCTTGACTTCCGCCCAATCCAACGGCAGCAGAGCATCAAGCGGCGGCTCCAGGTCGGCCCGTTCAAAATAGGCCAGCTGACGGACGATCATTGCCTCGAAATCTCGCACCGTGGGGTACTTGGCGGGCGCCATGTCCAGAAGGGCCCGCAGCGGGATACTCTGGGCGATCAGATACAGATCGCAGAAATCCTTCCGGCTGGCCCGCGTGGCGATGGCGTCCAGTTTCATCAGCCCAATATCGGCCAAGCTGGCCAGGGGCACGCCCTCCGCCTCGATGGTAGGCGCGATAAGGGGGTAGCCGTAGCCAAAGAAACCGGCGCGCAAGTCGCCCAGCAGCAGGACCAGATTCCCCCAAGCTTGCTCCACCACCTGCGGGGCAAAGCTGGAGAGCGCCCGCAGCGCCCGTTGGTGCATTTCGGGGCGCACCTCGTCGTGTTCCGAAAAGAAATCCAGGTCCACTGACCGCCGATGTCCGAGCTGCAGGGCCAGCGCAGTCCCCCCTGCCAGGTAGAAATCAGGGCACAGCTCGCTCCGCCCCACGGCGGCCAGTACCTGGCGCATGAGCGGCGTGATGGTCTCCCAGTGCAGGTCCATCGCTCTATATCCCCAGCAGCAGCTTCCAAAACGCCAGATGCGACGAAGGCAGGGCGCTCTCCCCCCAGCGCCGCACCCAATCCGCGATCACGGTTCGAGGGTAGCGGGAGAACAGCCAACGAAGCTCGGCGCGATTGCCGTAGCGCAACGTCCGCTCGATGATGGTGAAGGCATCCTCTTCGGGTCGCAGCCGCTCCAGGTCATATTCCTGGAAAAAGGGAGTCAGGCTGCGCGGTATGCCGTAGCGCGTGCTCGACAATCGCTCTTGCTCTGACACCGATGCTCTCCTTCCCGCCGCCATCACTTCAGGGACGCGACGAGGTTGCGCAGAATCCTTAGGCCGACGCTCTGGCTCTTCTCCGGGTGGAATTGCAGGCCCATGACGTTATCGCGCCCCACCACGGAGGCGAACTCGACGCCATAGCTGGTGGTGGCCCAGACCAGCGCCGGGTCCGCGGGCAGGGCATAGTACGAGTGCACGAAATAGGCATAGCTCCCCGGCTCGACGCCCGCCAACAAGGGGACGGGCTGCACGGGGTTGACCTGGTTCCAGCCCATGTGCGGCACCACCAGGTCGCCGCTGAAGCGCACCACGCGCCCCGGAAAGAGGCCCAGGCCCCGATACTCGCCCATCTCGACGCTCTGCTCGAAGAGGAGCTGCAGCCCCAGGCAGATGCCCACGAAGGGCTTGCCCGTGGCCACAAAGCCTGGGATTGCCTCCACAAAGCCGCGCTGGCGGAGCTGCTCCATGCCCTTGCCAAAGGCCCCCACCCCGGGCAGGACCAGCGCCCGCTCGTCGCCGGTGAGCTCGGCGGCGCGGGCCACGATCCGCGTGGGGGCGCCCATCTTTTCCAGGGCCTTGGTCACACTATACAGGTTTCCCATGCCATAGTCAATAATCGCGATCACAGGACCCCCTTGGTGGAGGGGATGGCGGTCTGCCGCGGATCCAGGGCCACAGCCTGGCGCAGCGCCCGCCCCAGCCCCTTGAAGGCCGCCTCGGCGATGTGGTGGCTGTTGGCCCCGGCCATCTGGCGCACGTGGAGGGTCAGCCCCGCGTTGGCGGCCAGCGCGCGCAGGAACTCGGGGACCAGCTCGGTATCAAAGGCGCCGATCTTGGCGGTGGGAAAAGCCAGCTCGCAGACCGACAGCCCCCGCCCGGAAAAGTCCAGCGCCACCGCCACCAGCGCCTCGTCCATGGGCAGCAGCACGTGGCCATAGCGGGCGATGCCCCGCTTGTCGCCCAGCGCCTGGGCCAGCGCCCGCCCCAGCACGATGCCCACATCCTCCACGGTGTGGTGGTCGTCGATCTGGGTGTCGCCCCGGGCCGTCAGCGTTATGTCGAGCAGGCCGTGGGCGGCCACATGGGCCAGCATGTGGTCCAGGAAGGGGACGCTGGTGTCGATCTGGTGCGCCCCCGCGCCGTCCAGCTCCAGCTCTAGCCGAATCCGGGTCTCGTTCGTCTCTCGCTCGATGATCGCGCACCGTCCCATGCTCACACCTCCGCTCATGCCATCTCGCGCAGGGCGCCCACCAGGGCCGCCATCTGCTCAGGTCTCCCCACCGTGAACCGCAAGGCGTCGGCCAGCTCGGGCTCGCGGAACTTGCGCACCAGGATGCCCCGGCGCTCCAGCCCCGCGGCCACCTCGGCGGCGCCCCGCCCCGCCACCCGCACCAGCACGAAATTGGTCTGGCTGGGATAGGGCCGCAGGTACGGGATGCCCCGCAGCGCCTCCAGCAGCCGCTCGCGCTCGGCCACCAGCCGGTCGCGAATCCCGTCAAAGTAGGCCATATCGTCCAGGGCGGCGATGGCCGCCACCTGCGCCGCCACGTTGACGTTGAAGGGCGGCTTGATCTTCCAGATGTGCTGGGCGATGGCCGGGGGATAGAGGCCATAGCCGACGCGCAGCCCGGCCAGCCCCAGCCACTTGCTAAAGGTGCGCAGCACGATGAGGTTGGGGTGCTGGCTCACCCAGGCCGAGAGGCTGCCGCCGCTGAACTCGATATAGGCCTCGTCCAGGATCACCAACAGGGGCAGCGCCAGCAGCCGCGCGATCTCGCCGGCGGGGGGCAGGTTGCCGTCCGGGTTGTTGGGCGAGGTGATGACGATGGCCTTGGCCCGGCTCAGCGCGCCGGTGGCCAGGCCGCGCTCGATGGCGTCGATATCCAGCGAGAAATCGTCGCGGCGGGGGATATCCACCACCTCCGCGCCGCACATGGAGGCGGCGAAGGCATAGACCCCAAAGGTGGGCGGGCAGTTGAGCATCACGTCGCCGGGGGTCAGGAAGAGCTTGAGGGTCAGGTCGATCAACTCGTCGGAGCCGTTGCCCGCCACGATCTGCTCCACCGGCAAGCCCACATAGCCAGCCAGCGCCTGCCGCAGGTCGGCCTGATCGGCGTCGGGGTAGCAGTGGTAGCGCCGGTAGGCCGCCAGCGCCTCGTACACCTTGGGCGAGGAGCCGTAGGGGTTCTCGTTGGCGTCGATCTTGATCAGGCGGTCCACCGGGATGCCCAGCTCGGCGCTGAGGGCATAGATGCTCTTGCCGGGCTTGTAGGCGGCCAGGCCGCGCAGGTCGGGGCGCAGCATGCGCTCCAGGTCAAAGGCGTCGCTCATGCGGCCTCCTTTCGCTGAGCCCGCTGGCGAGCCGCCTGGGCGTGGGCGGTGAGGCCCTCGGCCTCGGCCAGGCGCACGGCGGCGGGGACCAGCTCGGCCACCTGGGAGGGGTTCAGCGCCACCAGGCTCGTGATCTTGAGGAAATCGGAGACGTTCTGCGGCGAGGCAAAGCGCGCCGTGCCGCTGGTGGGCATGATGTGGCTGGGGCCCGAGACGTAATCGCCCAGCACCTCGCACGAGATGCCCCCCACAAAGATGCCGCCGGCGTTGCGGACGCGGTCAATATACCCCCACGGCTCGCGCACGTCGAGGCAGAGGTGCTCCGGCGCGTACTCGTTGGCCAGCTCCAGCGCCTGCTCCACGTCCGCGGTGATCAGGACGCCGCTGCGCTGCGCCAGCGAGACGCGGATGATCTCCTGGCGCTCCAGGGCGGCGACGCGCGCCTCCACCTCGGCCTGCACGGCCCGCGCCAGCTCGAGCGAGGGGGTCAGCAGGATTGCCGTGGCGATGACGTCGTGCTCGGCCTGGGCCAGCAAGTCCGCCGCGACGTTGCCCGGGTCGGCGCCGTCATCGGCGATGATCAGCGTCTCGGTGGGGCCGGGGAGCCCGTCGATGCCCACCGCGCCAAACACCTGCCGCTTGGCCAGGGTCACAAAGAGGTTGCCCGGGCCGCAGATCTTGTCCACCCGGGGGACGGAGGCGGTGCCGTAGGCCAGCGCGCCGATGGCCTGCGCGCCGCCGATGCAAAAGACACGGTCCACCCCGGCCAGCGCCGCCGCGGCCAGGGTGATGGGCGCCACGGTCCCGGTGGCGCGCTCGGGCGGGCTCGCCACCACGATCTCGGCAACGCCGGCGACCCGCGCGGGGATGGCGGCCATGAGCAAGGAGGAGGGCAGCGGCGCGGTCCCGCCGGGGGCATAGATGCCGACGCGCTGCAAGGGGCGCACGATCTGCCCCAGCGTCCCGCCCATCTCCAGGTCGATCCAGGAGGGGATGTGCTGGCGCTGGTGAAAGGCGCGGATGCGCGAGGCCGCGAGCTCCAGGGCCGCCAGCAGGTCGGGGGCGATGCTGGCCTTGGCCGCGGCGATCTCGTCGGGAGAGACCTCGATCCGCTCCCGCTCCGTCCCATCGATGCGGCGGGTCCACTCGCGCACGGCGGCGTCGCCGCGGCTGCGCACATCGGCCAGGATGCGGCGCACCGCCTCCTCGGGCGAGAGCTCCTCGCCAAAGATGCGGCGCATGCCGCCCTTGATCCGCTCGGGCACCTCGATCTCGTCCGCCGAGAGGCGCCTCAGCAGCGTCTCGCGGGCCGCCGCCACGTCCGTCCAGATGCGCAACAGGCTCATGCGAGCCTCCCTTCTATAAACAAAAAAGACTAGTTGAGATCACTAGCCTTTTCGGGATGAACCGGATCACCGCGGGAGCGTTCCTGCTGCTACCGGTTCATCCAGGGGTATGGTGATGGGCGGAAACCGACCACCCAGCCGCCCGCGCGAGCGCGCCAGGAAACAAGCCTTGGCGGTCCCGATCATGGCAGACTGGATAGGTGGTCATGCTCGCTGGGTTCTCCTCGTCCACTGGCTGCGATCCAAGGTCGACCTTGGCGCCTCGCCAGCGCATTCGAGTGTCCTAGGCAGAGGCCGCCGGCTTGCTTTTGTTCAGGCGGGCCATCAGGCGGGACTTGCGGCGCGCGGCGTTATTCTTGTGGATGACGCCATGGGAAGCCGCCCGATCCAAAGCGCTGATCGCATCCTGGATGGCCACGTTGGCCTCGTCGATGCGCTGCTGGCCGAGCAAGGCATTGACCTTCTTCACATAGGTGCGCGCCTTGGTGCGATGGACGCGGTTGCGCACGCGGGCCTTTTCCGACTGGCGAATTCTCTTGATGGCCGACTTGATGTTTGCCAAACCTGCGATCTCCTTTCAACCTCGGTACATCCGATTTAGGTATAATAGTCGATTTCGGGGTTTTGTCAAATCCCTGGCGCCCCTTCCGGATCGCGCCGCATCTGCCAGACCGGCAAGGTGGGGCCGCTGGCGCGAAAGCCGTAGCGGCGGTAGAGCGCCTGGGAGCGCTCGTTGTCCTGCTGGGTATTGAGCAACACGCGGGTCAGACCGCAGCCCCAAAAGAAGCGCAGCGCGTCGCGCACGAGCTGGCCGCCGATGCCGCGCCCCTGCCAGGCGGGGTGCACCGCCAACCGGGCCAGGTGCCCCTCGCCCGGGTAGGTCGAGCAGAGGGAATAGCCCGCCACCTCGCCGCCCGCCGTCGCCACCACGAAGCGAAACTCGTCCAGCGCCTGCGCCAAGAACGCCGCGCTGTTCCACCAGATCGGGTCAAAGGCGGCATGGTCCACCGCCAGCGCGGCGGGCATGTCCTCCGCCGCGGCGGGCCGGAGCGTCGCCAGCGCGAGGCCGCGCTCCTCGGGCAGGCCGCGCCCCTCCCTTTCATAGAAGGCGATACGGTTGATCGTCGCGAACCCCAGCGCCGGCAGCTCACCGTTCAGCCAGGGCTCGTCGCCGATATAGAGCAACGGGCCAGCGCCCGCCGCCTGCCCGGCCCGGTCCGCCGCCGCCAGGAGCGGGCCCAACTCCTCATCCAGCGCCTCCAGGTCAGCGCAGCCCACCATCTGCATCTGCCAGACGGGGTGGCGCTGCGTCTCCACCAGCGCCGCCGCGGCGATCCGGCCCGCGCGCTCGGCCAGCCAGCAGGCGCCCGCGCGCAGGTGCGGCTCCAGGTCCCGCGGCCGGATGTCGGTGGCGAGCCAGGGCGCGCGCGAGAAGAAGGCGAGCAGGGCCGGGAGTTCGTCATCCGCGGCCAGGCGGATCAGGCGTTCCATAGGGTTCCCTTGAAAACAGACTCGAAATGTCATGCTGAGGCGGCGGCTCGCCGACGCCGAAGCATCTCTGTTTGCGAGAACCGAGACCCCTCGGCCCGGCGCTCCGCGCTGCGACCTCGGGGTGACATAGTTGCGAGATGGCATTTTCATTCGCAACGGTGAGCCGCGGCTCATAGCCAACTCCTCGGCGAGAAGGCTGAGGAAGGATACGCAGATCGGGCGGGAAGGCAAATGCAGCATGGAATGCTGTGCAGCATGGAATGCCGGGCGAGCATTTGGCCCCTGATGATGGTTGAGGGTAGAATGGCTCTCAGAATAACACCCATGGAGGCGCGAAATGAAACGATGGCTTCTCTCCCTGATTGCGCTTACCATCGTGGCCACGACCGGCGCACTGCGGCAGCCCATAGCTCAGCCAGCGCAAGCGCTGGCCGCTGCGCCCACACCCCAGGGCTGGGAATACCTCGGTCCCGACGGTGGCGAGATTGATACGCTCCTCGTGGACCATCAGCGAACCCTCTACGGCGGGACCGACAGCGGGTGGTTCCGTTCCCTGGACCTGGGCGACCACTGGACGCGGCTAGAGCTAGGCGCGGCGGCGGGAGAGATCGGCTCGCTTTACCTGGCGCCTGATGATACGCTGTTTGCCATCGCGGAAACGGGGCAGCTCTACCGCTCGGCGGATCGCGGAGCGGCGTGGGCGCCAATAGACAGGACGAGGGATTTTCGAGGCTATCGGCTGGTCTTTTCGCCAGACTATGCCACAGATCGCACGCTGTTCGGGTGGGGTGCATCGCTGCTGCTAAGATCTACAGATGGCGGCGGCATTTGGGAGACCGCTCTCGATCTGGTAGAAGTTGCCTCCTTTGAGGAAATAATCATTTCCCCCGACTATGGCCGAGACCTCACGCTATTCACTGTAGCGCTTCACAGCGCTTGGCATAGCGTGGGCTATCTGCACAAATCGAGCGATGGGGGCCAGAACTGGACGCTGGTCTGGAGTGAGTCGGTCTCTCGCATCAAGGCTGCTGTCTCCCCTGCCTATGGGCAGGACCAGACATTGTTCATCGCGGCAGCAACCAATGAAGACTACGGCAGGGCCCAGGACCATTATATGGGCGTTTGGTTGATGAAGTCTGAGGACGGCGGCAGTTCGTGGCGCACAGTGCGATCCCTTGGTTGCTCTGGTTACACCTACACGGGCTTCTTTGAGGCCACACTTGCTCTCGTTATCTCGCCAGCCTATGGCTCTGATCAAAGCCTGTTGCTGGAGGCATGGGCAAGTATTCAGGATGATCCAGCATCGACGGGGGGATTCTGCGATACCTACGGCGAAGGGCCATATACCGAGACCGTTCTATCAACCGATGGCGGCAACACATGGCAAGCATGGGATCGTGACGACGATTATACCTGCCTCGAGTTCTGCGAATGCGACCCGAGTGAGTGGTGGTGCAGGCCTCGATTTCTGAGCCTCTGGCCGCTAGAGCTCTCGCCCGCATACGCCCAGGATCACACTGCATTCAGCAAAGATGGATCCGGCCATCTGGCGTTGGATGCCAACGGAAGACCTTTGCCATGGACCCCGTGGGACGAGGAACACTGGCCGCTCGTGTTTTCCCCAAACTATTCGACAGATCACACCATCTTTGCTCCTGACTACCGCTCTACTGATGCCGGTAGGACATGGCAACGCATGGCCAGGGTGGGCCTGAGCGATCTGGATGTGGAAGCGCTGGCGCTCTCCCCAGCATGGCAAGGGGATGGAGTTGTATTCATAGGGACAGAAGAGGGGTTAGACAAATCCCAAGATCGTGGTCAAACCTGGCAACTCACAGATGCACCGTATGCAGAGGGCCTCGTCCTCTCGCCCGAGTACGAGGGCGATGGGACACTTTTCGTCTCAGGGGCCCGCAGTAGGAACCGTGGAACATCATGGTCCGAAGTGTGCGTGAGGGGATCGTTGGCGATCTCACCGGACTATGAAAATGACGGCACGGTTTTTGGGACATATCACTACCAGAACCGAGTTACGGAGGGGCAGCAGGCATACGGCAACGCCCTCGTTCGCTCGACAGACCAGGGGGAGAGCTGCGAGCAACGCGGTCCAATAGACCAGTCCATGCCAGGCGGTATAGGCTACGGATATTGCCGGACCATTGCCATCTCTCCCGATTACGCCAGCGATCACGAGATCCTGGCCGCGTGTCAGGGGCCTGGGCTATTAGGGAGCGATGACGGCGGTGATACCTGGTCCTGGACCACGGCTCCAACATCAAGCCCAGCCATGACCTTCATCAATCCCGAGGATGGTTGGCTAGTCGTGCCCGATGTAAGCCAGGAGGGTACAGACTACTACCTCACCATGATCGTCCTTCACACACAAGATGGCGGCCAGACCTGGCGCGTGCAGTCCAATACCACTCCAGCCAAAGGATACTACACTATCGATCTTGATGCCCTGACAGTGCAGTTTGTGGATAGCCAACACGGTTGGATATTGGGCGATGACCTCGAGATCCCAGGAATGGGAGACAGAGCCGGGCTTTGGCGAACTGTAGATGGTGGCGAGACCTGGCAGTTGCTGGATGTCGAGTATAACGTGCAGGCGATGCACTTTGTGGATCCCTTGCGAGGGTGGCTGGCTGCGTATGGAATCTGGCGCACCATCGACGGCGGTGATACCTGGACGCGCCAACAGACACCCAGTGACTCCTTTTATGGGCTATTCTTCCTAGACGAGAACCTGGGCTGGGCCGTGGGATTGGGCGGAAAGGTCATTCGCACACTGGATGGCGGCGAAACTTGGCTGGCATGCGAGACCGGAAGCTCGGCCAACATGCGCGCCGTCCACTTTGCTGACGCCCAGCACGGCTGGGCCGTGGGCGGGGCAGGCATCATCCTGCGCTCTTCCGATGGCGGGATCGTCTGGACCGCGCAGCAGAGCGGCAGCGTGGGCAAGCTATCTCAGGTACACTTCTGGGACGCCCAGCGCGGCATGGCCGCTGGGGACGATCTCCTGCTCACTACCGATGGGGGGCAGACCTGGACCGTGCAGCGCCCGCTCGGCTCCACCGAGCGTGTGGCCTTCCAGAATGGCGGACGGGCCTGGATCGCCAACGGCAGCGGCGGCATCGCGCGCACGATAGATGGCGGGCTGGCCTGGGAAAGCGACCTGCGCGCCTACCCTGCCGGCGCAGAGGCGGTAGCGATCTCGCCCGCCTTCCGCGCGGACCGCACGATCCTTCTCTCCGCAAACAACGGCCTGTTCAAATCCACCGATGGCGGCGTCTTCTGGCAGGACATGCCACTTACGCACACGGTCTCCTACCTAGCCCTCTCGCCCCACTACGCCCAGGACCAGACCCTCGTCGCTGCGACCTCCGAGCACATCTGGATCTGCCGCGACGGTGGCTCCGCGTGGACCTCGCTGAACGACGGCCTGCCCTCACTGGACGTCTTTTCCCTGGCCATCGGCGACAGCAGCCCCCTGACGCTCTACATCGGCACCAGCAGCGGCGTCTGGGGGCGCGTCCTGGCCTCTCCCACCAGCCAATTGCGCACCCTCGCCCAGGATGTAGGCGGCTACACCGGCATGGCTGACACCTACCTGCACTCCTGGTATCCCGACACCAGTTATGGCGGGCAGGGCAGCCTGACCCTGCGAGGCGACGGCGCGGCCAGAGCCTTGCTGCGCTTCGATCTGGCCGGGCAGTTGCCGCCCGATGCTGTCGTGCATGGAGCCGCCCTCCACCTGGGCGTGCGCGACGGCGGGCCGTCGCCCATGTCGGTGGACCTCTATCGCGTGCTGCGGCCCTGGAGCGAGGGCGGCGCGACCTGGCAGCAGGCCGCTGCCGGTCAGCCATGGGGCAGCCCAGGCGCCACCGGAGCCGCGGATCGGGCCAGCCAGCCCGCAACCACCCAGCTTGTCCAGCCCGGCGCGGGGAGCTATGCCTTCGACATCACCGCGCTGGTGCAGCAGTGGCTGGCCAATCCAGGGGCCAACCTGGGCGTGCTGCTGCAAGGGCGTGTCGTGTCGGGTGGCGCGCACTATGATCTGTTCTCTTCCGAACACCGCTATCCAGAAGAGCGGCCCAGGCTAGAGATCGTCTACTCGAGTTCCTTAATAGCAACCTCGACGCCGACTTATACCGTCTCCCCCACTCCTACCCGGACGGGAACTCGCACGCCGACGCAGACACTGACGCCCAGCCCGTCCAGCACATTCACGCCAACGGGCACAGCAACGCCGACCAACACTATCACGCCGACGGGCACATGGACCGCCACGCCAGCACCCGTAGGCGCTTGGCTTCCACTGGTGCTGAAATAGAGCGGTTCGCCGCTGGATGAGTGAGTTCTGTGAGGGAGTTGCCATGAAGATCGTCACCATCGAGCAGATGCGCGAGCTGGATCGCCAGGCGAACGCCGCGGGGCAGCCCTTCGCCGCCTTGATGGAGCGGGCGGGGCGGGCCGTGGCCGAGGCCATCGGGGCTAGATGCGCACTGGCGGGCGCGTCGGTTCTTGTGCTGGTTGGCCCCGGCCACAACGGCGGGGACGGGCTGGTCTGCGGCCGCTACCTGGCGCAGATGGGCGCGCAGGTGGGGCTCTATATCTGGAAACGCGAGGTGGCCCAGGACGCCAACTGGGCGCGCGCCGCCGAGCTGGGCCTCGCCGCCACCTGGAGCGGCGAGGACGCCGGGCTGGCGCGGCTGCGGCAGTTGGCCGCCGGGACCGACGTGATCGTCGATGCCCTGTTGGGCACGGGGGTGGCGCGTCCCATCGGCGGAACGCTCCTCGAGATACTGGAAGCGACGAGACAGGCGCTGGCGGAGCGCCGCGTCAGCGACGCCGACCGGCCGCTCTGCGTCCCACACCGGCCACCGGAGCCGTCTCCCCGCTCCCCGCTGGTGGTGGCGGTGGATGTGCCCAGCGGCATCGACGGCAACACCGGCGCCGCCGATCCCGCCGCCCTGCCCGCCGACCTGACCGTCACCTTTGGGCTGCCCAAGATTGGGCAGTTCCGCTACCCCGCCGCCGCCCTGCTGGGCGAGCTGCTGATCGCCGACATCGGCATCCCGGCGGGGCTCGATAGGGACATCCGGCTCGAATTGGCCACGCCGCAGGGGGTGCGACAACGCCTGCCCCTGCGCCCGCCGGATGCCCACAAGGGCAGCTTTGGCAAGGCGCTGGTGGTGGCGGGGTCGGCCCGCTACGTGGGCGCCGCCTGCCTGGCCAGCGCGGCGGCGAGCCGGGCGGGCGCCGGGCTGGTGACGCTGGCCGCGGCCCAGACGCTGCACCCCATCCTGGCGGCCAAGCTCACCGAGGCCACTTTTTTGCCGCTGCCCGACGCGGAGGGGGCGCTGGTGGAGGCGGCGCTGGCCGCCCTGGACTCGGAGCTGCCCGGCTATCAGGCGCTGCTGGTGGGGCCTGGGCTGGGGCAGGACCCGCGGACGCGGGCGTTCATCCGCGGGCTGTTGGGGCTGACCCCGGCGAGGCCCCAGGAGCGGCTCGGCTTTCTCGGCGCCGCTGACGGCGCGCCCGCCCCCGCCCGCGCGCTCCCCCCGGCGCTGGTGATCGACGCCGACGGGCTCAACGGCCTGGCCGAAACGCCAGGCTGGTGGCGCGAGCTGTGCGCCCCCGCGGTGCTCACCCCCCACCCCGGCGAGATGGCGCGGCTGCTGGGCTGCTCGGTCGCCGAGGTGCAGGCCGACCGCCTGGGCGCGGCCCAGCGGGCGGCGCGCGACTGGGGGCATGTGGTGGCGCTCAAGGGCGCCTACACGGTCATCGCCGCGCCCACGGGCGAGACGACCATCGCGCCCTTTGCCAATCCGGGGCTGGCCTCCGCCGGGACGGGCGATGTGCTGGCGGGGACCATCGTCGGGCTGCTGGCCCAGGGGCTGAGCGCGTACGACGCGGCCGTGGCGGGGGTCTATGCCCACGGGCTGGCGGGCGAGCTGGCGCGGCGGGAGCTGGGCGAGATGGGGTTGGTGGCAAGCGACCTGCTGCCGATGCTGCCCCGGGCGCTGAGGCAAATGCGAGGATAGCGTGGCGCAAGCCTCTGGCTTGCAGCCCGGTTCGGGCAACGCAAGCCAGAGGCATGCGCCACGGCGGGCTCGCAGGCCGGAGGCTTGCAGCCCGGTTCGGGCAACGCAGGCCAGAGGCTTGCGCCACGGCAGGCTCGCAAGCCGGAGGCTTGCGCCACGGCGGGCTCGCAAGCCGGAGGCATGCGCCACAGTCGGCTCGCGCCACGACGGAGACACAAAAAAGAGCCGCCGCTCGGATGAGCGGCGGCTTGGTTCTTGGCGGAGAGGGTGGGATTTGAACCCACGAGGCATTGCTGCCTACGGCATTTCGAGGGCCGCGCCTTCAGCCGTGCTAGGCAACCTCTCCGTATTTATGTCGAGTTTCCCTCGCGCAATCGGCGAAAGAAACGGGCCATCAGTTCCTCGATCTCGTCGGCCAAGACGCCGGCGACCACCTCCACGCGGTGGTTGAGAAAGGGCGTGTGCAGCAGGTCCACCACCGAGCCCGCCGCCCCCGTCTTGGGGTCGGCCACCCCATAGACCAGCCGCGGGATGCGGGCCTGGATGATCGCCCCGGCGCACATGGCGCACGGCTCCAGGGTGCAATAGAGCGTCACCTCGCTGAGCCGCCAGGAGCCGCGGGACTGGGCCGCCGCCCGCAGCGCCAGCATCTCGGCGTGGGCGGTTGGATCGCCCCACTCTTCCTTGCGGTTGCGCCCCGCGCCGATGACCTCGCCGCGCCAGACCGCCACCGCGCCCACCGGCACGTCGCCGGCATCCGCCGCGGCCTGAGCTTGCTGGAGGGCCATGCGCATGAACGTGTCGTGGTCCATCGCGCCAAGATTATAGCACGGACGCCGCAAATGGGCAAACGGCGGAAAGAAGGGCGAACACCAGGTTCGCCCCAACCGAGGCCAATCGCAGCCCTGCGAGGAATTTGTGCTATAATACGGGCCAGTATCGCGAGGCGAAAGGAGCCCAACCATGCGCGTGCTCATCATCGGCGGCACCGGCAAGTTTTCAGGGCGCATCACCGAGGCGGTGGTCGCGGCCGGCCATCAGGTGACGCTCTACAACCGCGGCAAGAGCCCCCTGCCCGAGGGCGTCCAGGTCCCCGTCATCCCGGGCGAGCGGGCCGACATCCGCGCGCACGCCGCCGAGATCGCGGCGCTGGCCCCGGAGGCGGTGATCGACTCGATCACCTACAAGCCGGAGCAGGCCGAGGACCTGGCGGCGCTCTTTCCGCGGGCGCGGAGGGTCGTGCTAATCAGCACGGTGGACGTCTATGGCGAGGACATCGGCGGCGCGCCGGTGACGGAGGAGCGCGCGCCCACGCCGGTGAGCGACTATGGCATCGGCAAGCTGGCCTGCGAGGGTGTGGTGCTGGGCAAGCTGGGCCGCAGCGCCACGGTCTTTCGCCCCAGCCACATCATGGGGCGCGGGTTCCTCACCACCAGCCTGTGGAGCCGCAGCCCCTATTTCGTCGACCGCGTGCGCCAGGGCAAGGTCATTCCCGCCATCGACGGCGGGCGCAACCTGATGACCCCCGTATATGCCGGGGATATCGCCCAGTGGATCGTGCGCGCGTTGGACAACCCCGCCGCCGACGGGCAGGTTTTCAACGCCTGCGGCCCGCAGATCATCCCGCAAAAGCGCTATTACGAGATCGTGGCCGAGGTACTGGGCGTCCCGCTCAAGCTGGCGTCGGTCCCCTCGCTGGTGTTCAAGCGGCATTTCGCCTCCCCGCCCCAGTTCAACTGGCACCGGCCCTACTCGTGCCAAAAGGCCGTCTCCCTGCTGGGCTACACGCCGCGCTTCGGCCCCGAGCTGATGATCCGCGAGACGGTGGAATACATGCTCGCCCACAACCTGGTGCGCGATTGCGCCGAGGATCCCTTCGACGACCGGCTGGTGGAGCTGCTGCTGCGCCACGAGGCCGAGCTGGGCGCCCTGTTCGCGGAGAAGGCCAAGTGAGCGACACCCTCCGGCTCCCCGTCTCGTGCAACAAGGACTGCGGCGCGGGCTGCCCCCTGCTGGCCCACGTGGAGGGCGGGCGGCTGGTGCGCATCACCGACAACCCGCTCAAGGCGCCCCACATGACCGGCTGTGTCCGCGGCTACCAGATGCCGCGGGTGGTCTATGCGCCGGACCGCCTGCGCGCGCCCTTGATCCGCGCCGGCGCGCGGGGGTCGGGGCAGTTCCGCGAGGCGAGCTGGGAGGAGGCGCTCTCGCTGGCAGCCGAGCGCCTGGGCGACATCCGGGCGCGCCACGGCAGCCAGGCGGTGCTGCGGCTGGGCGGCTCCGGCTCGTGCCGGGGCGCGGTGCACAATACCTCCGGCCTCCTCTCGCGCTTCCTGGCCTTTTTCGGCGGGGCCACCACCACCTACAGCAGCTATAGCTCGGCGGCGTCCAGCTTTGTCACGCCGTTCGTCTATGGCACCCCGCTGACAGGGTTGGACCCCTCCACCCTTCCCCACGCGCGGATGATCGTGCTGTGGGGCGCTAACCTGGCCGATCTGCGCTTTGGCTGCGAGACGGAGAGCTGGCTGCAGGAGGCCAAGGACGGCGGGACCGAGATCGTCGTCATCGACCCGCGGCGGACGCGGACCATGGAGCGCTACGGCACGCAATGGCTGCCGATCCGCCCGGGGACGGACACGGCGCTGGCGGCGGCGGTGCTGCACGTCCTGAGCGCCGAGGGGCTGCTGGATCGCGAATTCATCGCCCGCTATAGCGTGGGCATGGGCGAGCTGGAGGAGTACGTGCGGGGCCGCGGGGCGGACGGGCTCGCCAAGACGCCCGCGTGGGCGGCGGCGATCTGCGGCCTGCCCGCGGAGGCCATCGCCGATTTCGCCCGGCGCTATGGCCGCGCCAAGCCCGCCGCGCTGATCCCGGGGCTCTCCATCCAGCGGACCATCGGCGGGGAGGACGCCGCCCGCTTTGCCATGGCGCTGCAGGTGGCCACCGGCAACGTGGGGCGGCTGGGCGGCTCCACCGGCGGCAACACCTGGGGGCGGCTGCCCGGGCCGCGCTGCGGGGCGCTCCGCGCGCCCGCGGGCGTCGCCTCGCCGGCGGTGCCGGTCTATCGCTGGCCGGACGCCATCCTGGAGGGGACGGCGGGGGGCTACCCCACCGACATCCGCGCCACCTATACCGTGGGCGGCAACTATCTCTCCCAGGGGAGCGATATCCGCAAAAACATCCGCGCCATGGAAAAGGTCGAGTTCTCCGTCTGCCACGACTATGTGCTGACGCCGACGGCACGCTATTGCGACGTCGTTTTCCCCGCCACCACCTATCTGGAGCGGGACGACGTGGTCTTTCCCGCGGGCAACTATCTTTTCTACTCGCATCAGGTGGTCATGCCGCAGCACCAGGCCCGGCACGATTACGACATCCTGGCCGAGCTGGCCGACCGGCTGGGCTTTGGCGCCGCCTTTACCGAGGGGCGCAGCGCCGGCCAGTGGCTGGAGCAAGTCCTGGCGGCGTCCGAGATCCCCGACGTGGCCGAGTTCAAGCGCACGGGGATCTATCTGGGCCGGGAGCAAAAGCGCTTCGCGCTGGCCGATTTCGTGGCCGACCCCGTCGCCCACCCGCTGAGCACCCCCTCCGGGCGCATCGAGATCGCCTCCGCGGCCTATGCCGCGCGCACCGGCTGGCCCGCCATCCCCGTCTGCCGCGAGATGGATCCCGAGCCGGGGTATACGCTGCGGCTGGTGACGCCGCACCCGCGCCACCGCACCCACTCGCAATACGACCACCTCCCGTGGTTCCGCGAGCGGGAGCCGCACGCGCTGTGGATCTACCCCGGCGACGCCGCGGCGCGCGGGATCGCCGACGGGGCGCGGGCGCGGGTGCGCAGCCCCCAGGGCGAGTTGAGCGTGCCCGTGCGCGTCACCGAGGAGATCATGCCCGGCGTGGTCTCGCTATTGGAGGGGGTCTGGCCGGATGTGGGCGCGGACGGCGTGGACCAGGCCGGCTCGCCCAACTGGCTGACCAGCACCGCGCCCACCGAGCCGAGCCTGGGGGCGCGCACCCACTCGGTCTGGGTGGAGGCCGTGGCGGAGCCGTTGTAGGGGCAAAAGGAGGATCGTTCCATGTGGGGGCAAAGCAAGACCATAGGCATCATCCTGATCGCGGTGGGGCTGCTGATCGCCTTGGGCGCGGCGCTGTGCATGCTGCCCAGCCTGCTGGAGGATAGCGGGCTGCGCCTCTCCGGCTATGCGCTGGGGCTGACCCTGGCCGTCGTCTTTGTCAGCCTGCCGCTCTTGGCCGTGGGCATCTATCTGATCGTCCACGGGCAGGCGGAAAGCAAGCTGATGGCCGAGGTCGCCAAGGAGAAAAAGCTGCTGAACATGGTCCAGACCCAGGGCAAGGTGGTGGTCGCCGACGCCGCCGTGGAGCTGGACGTGCCGCTAGAGACCATCAAGGCCTACATCTATGACCTGGTGGGCAAGGGGCTCTTTACCGGCTATATCAACTGGGGCGAGGGCGTGCTCTACGCCAAGCAGGCCTCCGAGATGCGCACCACGCGCTGCCCGCATTGCGGGGGACAGCGCGAGCTGGCAGGCAAGGGGCTGGTGAAGTGCCCCTATTGCGGGTCCGAGCTCTTTTTGTAGCGCCCGGCTGAGATGACATACACTCCTGCCGTCCGGTTGGCCTATTTCGTCCTCGTTGGGTGGTGGGCCAGCGCGGCCTGGATCCTGGGCGTATGGCTGGCGATGCTGACGCCGCCGGGGCTCGCCGCTGGCACGCGGATGATCAACCGGCTGCCGCAGGCGCTGCTCTTGGGGGGCCACAAGCCCGCGCGCGCGCCCACCATCTCCCTGACCCCGACGGCGGGGCAAGCCGACTGGCGCTGGCGGGCGCTGTACGCCGTGGGGCTGGGCTGGTGGCTGAGCCTGCTCTGGGCGGCGCTGGCCTGGCTGGCCTGCATCACCTTGCTGGGGCTGCCGCTGGCGCTGGTGATGCTCAGCTTTTTGCCCACCATCGCCAACCTGCAAAGGACCGAATGACGATGACCATCTATGTGGACGTTTCGGCGGCGGCGCACAGCCGCGCGGGGCTGGGACGCTACGCCGGCACGCTGGCGCAGGCGCTGGACCAGCGCTACCCCGGCCGGATCGCCCTCTTTTACAACCGCGGCGGCGACGCGCAGGCGCCGCCAGGGCTGGCGCACCTCCCGCAGCGGACGGTGCGCGCCGGGTACAAGCCCTGGCGCATGGCCGTCTGGCTCGGGCAATTGGCCGGGCTCTCCTTCCGGCGGCTTGTGCCCGATGCCACGCTTTACCACGCCACCGAGCACCTGCTCATGCCGCTGCCTGGCTGCCCCACCGTGCTGACGGTCCACGACCTGATCTACAGGCTCTTTCCGCAGCACCACAAGCGGCTCAACTATTGGTACCTCAACGCCGCCATGCCCCTCTTTGTGCGCCGCGCCGGGGCGATCATCACCATCTCGGAGGCCACCAAGCGGGACGTGATCCGGCACTACCGCGTCCCCGCGGACAAGATCCACGTGATCTATGAGGCCGCCGCGCCGGGTTTTGCCCCGTCCACGCCGGAGGCAGTGAGCCGGGCCCGCGCGCGATACGGGCTGCCGGAGCGCTACCTCCTTTCCGTGGGGACCATCGAGCCGCGCAAGAACCTGCCGCGGGTGCTGCAGGCGCTGGAGCAGGTGCGCGCCCGGGGCGTGGAGGTCGGCTGGGTGATCGTGGGGAGCAAGGGGTGGCTCTACGAGGGGTTCCTGGCCCAGTTGGAGGGCTCGCCGGCCCGCGCGGCGGTGCGGCTGCCCGGCTATGTGCCCGACGCCGACCTCCCCGCCGTCTATGGCGGCGCGGAGGCGCTGGTGATGGCCTCGGTCTATGAGGGCTTTGGCCTGCCGATCCTCGAGGCGATGGCCTGCGGGACGCCGGTGGTCAGCAGCAACGCCTCCAGCCTGCCCGAGCTGGGCGGCGACGCGGCGCGCTACTTTGACCCCTGCCGCGCGGACGAGCTGGCCGAGGCCATCGCGGCGGTGGCGCAGGACCGCGCGCTGCGCGACGAGATGAGCCACAGGGGCCTGGCGCAGGCGGCGCGCTTTTCCTGGGCCACCGCCGCCGAGCAGACCATGGCGCTGTATGCAAGCCTGCTGGCCAGTTGACGCAGGGCTTGTGCCGAGTCGGCAGTCGGCTTGGCGTGCCGTCCGCACGGCGATCAATCGCCGTGCTACACCACCGCGCCCGATGAAATCGGGCTTCTGGAGACTCAGCGGCACGGAACGAAGCCTGATTCCATCACGCGCAGCCCCGGCATTCCATGCCGCCTTAGCTCGGCGTCGGCATTCCATGCCGCATTGATCGCCGAGCGACTTGGCACAAGCCCTCCCAATTGACACCGCGGGCCGCCCGCCTATAATATCCGCCATCGCATAAAAAGGGAGGTCTGCATGAAGCTGTACGACTTGGGCGCCGTCTCGTGGCAAGATTCGCAGTTGATCTACCACACCTTGCCGCGGCTGGGCCACCACGGCCTGATCCTGCTCCGGCCCTCCACACCCTACTTTTGCATCGGCTACCACCAGGACGTGGAGCAAGAGGTGGATGTGGCCTATTGCCGGGAGCATCACATCCCCATCTTTCGCCGGGAGGTGGGCGGCGGCGCGGTCTACTTGGACGGCCAGCAGCTCTTTTTCCAGCTCATCCTGCCGCGCGAGCATCCCCTGGCGGCGCAGACCAAGGAGCGCTTTTACCAGCAACTCTTGGAGCCGGTGGTGCAGACCTACAAGGCGATGGGCATCGACTGCCGCTATAAACCCGTGAACGACGTGATCACCACGCAAGGGCGCAAGATCTCGGGCACCGGCGCGGCCGAGATCGCCGGCCACGTGATCTTGGTGGGCAACCTCATCGCCGACTTCAATTACGAGATGATGACCCGCATCCTGCGCGTGCCGGACGAAAAGTACCGGGACAAGGTCTTCAAGAGCATGACGGAGAACCTCTCCACCATCAAGCGCGAGCTGGGCGCGGTCCCGACGTGGGAGGAGATGTCGGCGCTGCTGGCGAGCGAGTTCGCCAAGGTGCTGGGCCCGCTGGAGCCATCGGCGCTGCCGGAGGGCGTGCAGGCCAAGCGCGACGAGCTCTGGGCCCAGTTCTCCACCGACGAATGGCTCTACAAGCGGGGCCGCCGCCAGGCCGAGCGCGCCGTCAAGATCGCGGCGGGCACCGAGGTGCGCCAGCGCATGTTCAAGGCGCCGGGCGGGCTGATCCGCGCGCTGTTCGTGGTCAAGGAGAATAAGCTAGGCTCGGTGTCGCTCTCGGGCGATTTCTTTATCTATCCGGCGGACAAGCTGGGCGAGCTGGAGGCGGCGCTGGAGGGCGTGGCGCTGGAGCAGGCCGAGGCGGCCATCGACGCCTTTTACGCGGCCAACCGGATCGATTCGCCCGGGCTGACCCCCGCCGACCTGGCCAAGGTGCTGGTGGCCTAGCATGGAGATTCGCGTCAGCGCGGTGCAGGCGCGTTACCTGGGCGACCAGCGCGCCGAGGTGACGGCGACGGAGCGGAGCTTTGTGGTGGACCAACGCGCCAACACCGGGCAGGAAGGGGCCAAGTTCTGCCCCATCGAGCTGGTGGCGGCCAGCCTGGCCTCCTGAATGGTCCTCACCATGTCGGCGGTCGCCGAACACAAGCAGATCAAAGTCGCCAAGCTCGAGGTCCACGTCGAGCCGCGCGTGGAGGAGGACCACGGCGAGATGCGCAGCCACTTTGTCAGCCGGGTCGACCTGGGGCCGGGACTGGACAAGCGGGAGCGCACCATCCTCTTTAACGCGGCGCGGCGCTGCGAGGTGCACAAGCTGCTGAGCGGGCCGATCAGCTTTGACTTTACGTTGGCCGAGGAGGCCGGAGCGGCTTAGCGCGCCCCGCCCATCGGCCACCAAAAGAAACGGGGAGCCACCGATGGCTCCCCGTTTTCGCGCCGATCGGGCAATGCGGCGCTACCAGATGGCGCAGGGCGGCTCCGCCCGCTTGAAGGCGCTCACCCGCAGCCGCCGCAACACCCGTTGCACCAGCTCGGGGGCAAAGCCGGCGGCCACGATGCGGCCCTCGTCATAGCCCCGGTCCACGTGCAGAAAGAGGATCTGGTCGGCCTCGTCGTAGGTAAAGCCGAGCTCGCCCTCGTCGGTCTGGTCCTCCCAGAGGTCGGCGGAGGGGGCCTTGGCGACGATGCGCTCCGGCACACCCACGGCGCGGGCAAGCTGCCGAAGCTGGCACTTGTAGAGGTTGGCCAGGGGGCGGAGGGCGGCGGCGCTATCGCCATAGAGGGTGAAGTAGCCCAGCAGGATCTCGGACTTGTTGCTGGTGCCCAGCACCAGCCCGCCAAAGGGGACGGACTGGTCATAGGAGATGACCATCCGGCAGCGGGACATCAGGTTGCCCTGGCGGCGCGCGTCCATGCCCGGGTCGAGCGCGATAAAGGCGTCCACCATGGGGGTGATGGGGCACAGGCGGTGGGGGATGCCCAGCTCGTCGAGCACCAGGCGCGCGTCGGCCTCGCTGGAGGGGTTGCTGCTGCGGTAGGGCATCAGCAGGGCCAGCACGTTCTCCCGGCCCAGCGCCTCAACGGCGAGATAGGCGGCCAGCGCCGAATCGATGCCGCCGGAGAGGCCCAGCAGCGCGCGGCGATGGCCGGATTGGGTGACCTCGTCGTGGATAAAGCGGACGATCGCCTCCCGCACCACGGCGGTGTCGATGGCAAGCTGTTCTAGAATGGACATGGCGCTCACGATCCTTCCGATAGAGGGTATTCGCCTTCAGCGAGGCCGGGGCGCCTCGCGTGGGTCACTCGGGCCGCAAACCAGATGACGAGCGCCGCGCCCGCCTCGGCCAGGTAAAGCGCCTGCGCCGGGCCCGCCGCGCTGGCGTCGCCGCGGGTCGGCTGCAACGCCGCCAGGGCGAGGCCATGGAGCGCCAGGAACAGCGCCAGCGACCCGCCGGGCCGCAGCCGCCCCCGCGCCGCCCAGAGCGCGCCGAGGATTCCCGCGCTGGCGGCCAGGGCCACCGCTTGGGTCGGGAAGCGCGGCAAGACGATGCCATGCAGGTCGGGGAGCTCCCAGGCCCACCCCGCATACGCCGCGCGGCCATAGTCCGCGCCGTGCATCAGCGCGCCCAGCCAGCCCCAGACCAGCGCCAGGGCCAACCCCAGCGCCCCCAGGTCGGCCAGCGCCCAAAAGCGCTCCCCGCGCCGGGCGGCATAGGCCGCCAGCCCGGCCAGCCCGCCGAGCAGCGCGCCAGGCCAGGAGAGCCCCTCGCCCCAGGACCGCCAGATGGCGGCGGGTTGGGCGCTGTAGGCGGCCCAATTCAGCGCCACGTGCGCGATTCGGCCCGCCAGGATCGCCCCCGCCAGCGCCCAGAGGTAGGCTCCCAGCACGCTCTGCGGCGACAGGCCGCGCTTGGGCGCCTGCCCAAGCATCAGCCCGAGGGCGCCCAGCGCGCCGATATAGATCGCGGCGGTATAGGTGTAGAACGGGACGGAGCCGATCCTGAACAGGATGGGATGCATCGGGCCAAGGGCTTTCTGAGCGAGGCCTGCGCGCCCAATGGGCGCGCAGGCCCGCTTTGAGTTAGTGTTGCAGGCTTTCCACGATGCGGACGTACTTGGCGGCCAGGGACTCGGCCGAGCTGGGCGAGGAGCCCTCCGCAAACACGTGAAAGACCGGGCGGTCGGGGTCCGGCAGGACCAGCACCCACTCGTCGCCCAGATAGATCTTGAGGCCATCGGTGCGCTCGATCTTTTGCTCCTGGAACTGCTGGTTCAGCAGGCGCATCACCGTGCCCTTGTTCTCCCACTCGCAAGAGACCTGCCGCGAGGTCACATAGTAGGGCGGCAGCCCGGCGACGACCTCGGAGAGCTTGGTCTTTTGGGTGGCCAGGTATTCCAGCAGCTTGGCCGTCGCCATCAGGCCATCCACCGCCGGCTGGAACTGGGGCAGGATAAAGTTGCCGCCGCCGTCGCCGGCCAGGATGACGCCCTCCTTGGTGGAGGCGCTCATCAGGTTATACAGGTCGGCCTTGGTGCGCAGGACGCGCCCGCCGTATTGCTCCGCGAGCCGCTCGAACATCGTGGGCTGGGTGACGGGAACGGCGATGGTCCCGCCGCCGTTGGCGCGCAGGGCCATCACCGCCATGGCCGCCAGCGCCGTGGTGCCCCGCAGCACCTGGCCCGCGTCATCCACCAGGTAGATCCGCTCGCCGCCCACATCCAGGCGCACGCCCATGGAGGCCTTGAGCGAGGTGCAGATGATCGCCAGTTGCTGGATATGGCGCTGCAGCTCCTCGGACGAGATGGAGATCTTGCTGTCGTCCAGGTTGGCGTTCAGCGGGATCTCGTTGCACTTGAGGTCGCTGAGGATCTTGGGCAGGACTTGGGAAGCGGGCGCGGAGGCGTAATCCACCACCAGGTTGAACTTGGCCTGGCGGATCGCCGCCGCGTTCAGCGCGGCCGTAAAGTCGCTGCTGTAGCGCTCCACCACCTGGGCGGGATAGTCGATCAGCCCGATCTCGTCCAGATAGACGCGCCGAAAGTCCTCGCGGAAAAAGATCCGCTCGATATCCCGTTCGGCGTTCTTGTTGAGGTTCATGCCCTTGCGGTCCATGAAGCGGATGTCGATGGTCTGGCGGTCGTAGGGCGAGATGCGCACGTGCACGCCGCCCACCGCCTCGCTGACGCGGGTAAAGTAGCGGGCCACGGGGATGGGTACCTGCCGCAGGTCGGCCACGTTGACGCCCGCCGAGGGCAGGCCGCCGATGATGCCGCGCTTGAGCATCCGCGAGCTGCGGTCCTGGTCGCGGTTGATGGTCACGGTGGAGCCGACGGGGAGCGAGGCGGCAAAGGCCGCGCCCAGCTTGGCGGCGAACTCGGGGGTGATGTCCACGTTCACCAGGCCGGTGACGCCGTAGCGGCCAAAGAGGCTGCGGCTGGCCTGCGCGCCCCAGATGACGCTGGCCTTGACCGTGGCGCCGGTCTCCACGGCCTTTTCCGGCCAGATCTTGACGTTGGGGTGGATCACCGCGTCCTCGCCGACGGTGACGCCATCGCCCAGCACCGCGCCCTCGAATACCACGGCGCGCGCCTTGACGCTGCACTGCCGCCCGATGATGGCGCCGCGCAGCTCCACCGCCTCGCCGATATAGGCGTTCCGCCAGATGATGCTGCGGTCCACATAGGCCCGCTCGCCGATCATGCTATAGTCGCGGATGACCGTGGGCCCGCGCACGATGGCCCGGCTCTTGATCTGAACGCCCTTGCCCAAAAAGATGGGGCCATAGAGCTGCGCATCGGGCGCGATGTCGGCCTCGCCATCGGCCCACACGCCGGCGCGCAGGCGCGTGCCCAAGGGATCGAGCTGCAGGCGGTCCTCCAGCAGGTCCTGGCTGGCGCGCATGTACTCTTGCAGGTTCCCCACATCGCACCAATACCCCTCCGCCACAAAGCCATACATGGGGTCGCCCTTGGCGAGCAGGATGGGGAACAGGTCCTTGCTGAAATCGAACGAGACATTCGGCTCGAAATAGTCGAGGATCTGGGGCTCGAGCACATAGATGCCCGTGTTCACCGTATCCGAGATGACCTCGCCCCAACTGGGCTTTTCCAGAAACTGCTTGATGCGCCCGCTCTCGTCGGTGATGATGACGCCGTATTCCAGCGGGTTGGGGACATGATAAAGGGTGATGGTGGCGAGGGCCTTTTTCTCCTGGTGGTACGTGATAATCTTGGTGAGGTCGAAATCGGTGAGGGCGTCGCCGCTGATGACGACAAAGGTATCGTCCAGGTATTGGGCCGCGTTTTTGACGCTGCCCGCGGTGCCCAAGGGGACCTCCTCCAGGGCATAGTGGATCTTCATGCCCAGGCTGGCTCCGTCGCCGAAATACTCCTGGATGCGCTCCGCCAGGTACTGCACCGTCACCACCACCTCGGTGATGCCGTGCTTCTTCAGCAGATCCAGGGCGTGGCCCATCACCGGCTTGTTCACCAAAGGCACCATTGGCTTTGGCCGACCGATGGTAAGCGGGCGCAACCGCGATCCGGCTCCTCCTGCCATCACGACAGCTTTCATAGCTTCATGACCTCCACCACGTAGACTAGTCCCCGAGGGCGCCTGGCGGCGCTCTCTGCGGGTAATATACCACACTGCGCGCAAAGTGGCAATTGGGGTTTGGGGCCAACTATGGTAAAATACGGGTTGCTTGAAACAAATGGGCGGGGCCCAACGTCAGGATAGCGGGGACGCCATTCCGTGGGCAATGGGTAGGGTGCAGGCATGGAGTCGGAGGCAATCGATCACGCCAAGCTCTTGATCGAGCAAGGGCGGACGCTGCTGGATAAAGGGCGGCGCGACCGGGCGCGGCGGATGTTCGCTGCGGCGCTCCAGGTCGACCCGCGCAACATCGAGGCCCGGCTGGGGCTGGCTGAGGCCAGCGACGACCTGAGCGAGCGGATGGCGCACATCGCCAAGGCGCTCGAAGTGGACCCGCAGAACGCGCAGGCCCGGGCGGCGCTGCGCGAGGCGCGACGGCTCCTGCTGGAGCGGCGCGCGCCCCAAGATCCCCGCTTTTCCACCTGGAAGCTGGCCCCGGCGCGCGGCAAAAGCCTGCCGCGTTGGGCCGTGATCGCCATCCTGGCGGCGCTGTTCGTGCTCAGCATCGGCGCGGGGGGCCTGCTGGCGGCGCGCAGCACCAACGCCTTCTGGTCCCAGATCTTTCCGCCCACCCAGACGCCCACAGCCACCGCGTCCCCCACGGCCACCGCGACGGGCACGCCCACCCATACACCGACCGAGACAGCCACGCCCACGGTGACGGAGACGCCCACCATCACCTCGACGCCCACGCGCACCCACACGCCGACGATCACCTCGACCTTTACGCCGACGCCGACGGAGACCTTCACCTCGACGCCCACGGCCACGCCCACGCCGGAACGGTGGATCGACGTCAACCTGACCACGCAGACGCTGGTGGCCTACGAAGGCGACAAGCCGGTGCTGACCACCAAGATCTCCTCCGGCTCGGCCCAGTTCCCCACCATCGAGGGGATCTATTACATTTATCTCAAGCTGCTCAAGCAGACCATGACCGGGGAGGATTACGAGACCCCAGACGTGCCCTGGGTGATGTACTTCCACCTGAGCTACTCGCTGCACGGGGCCTATTGGCACAACGACTTTGGCCGCCCGCGCAGCCACGGCTGCGTCAACTTGCCGCTGGATGCGGCGGAGTGGCTCTATTACTGGACGGGGCCGCAGGTGCCGGAGGGGTGGCCCAACGTGCAGGCCAGCGATGACAACCCCGGCTCGCGGGTGGTCATCCACAAGTAAACACAAGCCCCCAGAAGTCTGGAGACCTCTGGGGGCTCATTTTTTGCTACTCGCTCTCGGGCGCGGGAGCCTCGTGGTCCTCGGCCGGCGGATCCTCCGCCTGGCAAGTGGGGGACATTCAGGTGGAGACCCCCAGCTTGGGCAAGATGACGCGCATCACGACGATATAGAGGACAAAGGCCGCCACGGGGGCCAGGTCCGTCCACTTCAGGTTCGATAGGTCCAACGTTTCTCCCCTCTTCTCGCCCCTAGCTCGGCAGCTTGAGGAACAGGCTCATCATGTCGTCCAGCGCCTGCTCGCGCGATTTGCCGCCCGCATCAGCCATGCATTCCAGGGCGTACTGGCGCATCAGCGCCAGGCAAGCGCCATAGGTCGCCGCATGGATCGACTTGAGCTGGTTAAAGATCTCGTCGCAGCCGCGCTTTTCCTCGATCATCTTTTGGACGCCCTGAGCCTGGCCCTCGATGCGACGCAGGCGGCGCATCAGGTCCGTCTGCAACGCCTCAGGCGCGCCCTCCATTGGTTCCGACATGGCACAACCCTCTTGACCCGCACGACTACTTTTGGGAAGGCGAACCGCCTTCCCCACCATTAGAACCTTCAGCCACCGGTGGGGCCGCACGAGCTAGAGCTCGTCGAGCCCGCGCCCCTGGTCCCGCCAGAGACGCCAAACACAGAGAAGGTCTTTTCGGTTTTGAGCGAGCCGCACTTGGGGCAGGCCACCTCTTGCGGCTCGGCGGTCGGCCGGACAAACTTGTCGAACTTGTTGCCGCAGGCGGTGCACTGATACTCGTAGATCGGCATGGTTTCCTCCAGGTGTGGGAATCAGGGGGCGGCGGCGGCCAGCACGGCGTCGAGCAGCTCCTGCTTGCTGGGACGCCCGCCCCGGTTCAACACGACGTTGCCCCGTCCATCGGTGACGACAAAGGTAGGAACGAAGCGCGCCTGATAGCGCGCGCCGGCCTGGCGTCCCAGCGGGCTGGTGACGTTCAGGCGGATGACCTGCGCGCGCTCGCCCAACTCGCGTTCCAGCCCATCGACCATGGGCTTGGCCAGCAGGCAGCCGCTTCAGGTGTTGCTATAGAGCTCAATGAGCGAGGGCTTGCCGCCCTGCAGCAGCGCATCCAGCTCTTGCAGCGAGGCGATCGGGGTGGCCGTGGTGCGCAGCACCAGAAAGCCCAGGCCGATCAGGCCAAAGAGCAGGATATAGAAGGCGTTTTCGCGCAGCGCCGGGACGATGGATTTCATCAGGCCCTCATGGATAAACGTGGGCTGGCCTGCACCGGCCAGCCCCCAGGGTTTGACAGCCTACTTGAGCAGCGCGTCCAGCTTGCCGACCAGCACGCTCTTGGGCACGGCGCCGGTGACGCGATCCACCACCTGGCCGCCCTTGAAGAAGAGCATGGAAGGGATGCCCTGAATCCCGTAGGATTGGGCCAGCTCGCCGCTGTTATCGGTATTGACTTTGGCCACGACCGCGCGGCCGTCGTATTCCTTGGCCAGCTCCTCGATGGTGGGGCCAATCATCCGGCACGGGAAGCACCACGGCGCCCAAAAGTCCACCAGCGCGGGCAGTCCCGCATCCAACACCTTGGCCTGAAAATCGGCGCTCTCCACGTGCAGCACGGCCTCTTTGGTCTCCGACATGTCCTTTTCCTCCTTGTTATTCTGCTGGCTTGCGCCAGAAGCAGATGAGTTCCTTTTGTCGAAAAGCGATCTGAACCAGTTCCCAGCCATCTTGACCTCTCTTGTTCAGGATGCCCTTGAGCGCTTCCTGATACGGATCCGGCGCGTCATCAAAGAAGCAGCCCCCCTCCTGGTCGCAAAACAGGACGCGGGAGTCGGCGTCGGCCGCGGCAAAGCCGCGGGAGCGCATGGCCTCGAGGATTTCCCCAAGAGAATGGCGAGAGATGTCATATGTCCAGCGCATCATGGCTCCATCCTCCACATCGGCTACCGGGGGTAGCATACCCCCCTACCGTATTGCGGGATTATACCATATCCCGCGCGGTTTGTCAAGTCCCAGATTGGCCCACCCAGGGCTTGGGCAAAGTCCGATCTCTCTTGGGGAATGTGCGGTTTCTGCACGCTGAGCGCCGCATGGAATGCGGCAGTCGAAGCGTGCCATCTGGCCACCCTTCGACTGCGGCATGGAATGCCGCGCTCAGGGTGGCGTTTGTGGCCAATCTGGTTTGGCAAACACGACTTGGCACAAGCCCTGTTGGCCCCACTTGACATTTGCGAGTATGATGGGCTCGTCAACCGATCACGGAGGAGTTGGCTATGAGCCGCGGCTCACCGTTGCGGATGAAAATGCACAGCCATGTCACCCCGAGGTCCGCCGAAGGG
>ENA-UOUL01000464-UOUL01000464.1-bioreactor-metagenome-genome-assembly--contig:-NODE-464-length-69155-cov-9.219433_pt1 | contig 69155 bp, 56 predicted proteins | sample MGYA00249838_ERZ747220 | MGnify/ENA primary metagenome ERZ747220 (study PRJEB28778, sample SAMN05720191) | bioreactor metagenome | isolation source: Anaerobic biogas reactor | place: USA:Washington... | reverse complement strand
GCCGTGCCCACGGTGAAAGCGGCGGCGTTGGCACTGGTGATGGCCGGCCTCTCCTGCACCGTCAGGGTGAAGGACTGCGTTGCGTTGGGCGAGACGTCATTCGCCGATGTGATGGTCAAGGCGTAGGCGCCGCCCGTACCCGCGGACGGTGTGCCCGCTACGGTGGCGGTGCCGTTTCCGTTGTCGGTGAAAGTGACGCCGGCGGGCAAGGTGCCGCTGACGGTCAAAGATGGCTTCGGGTAGCCGCTGGTGGTCACCGTGAACGAGCCCGCCGTGCCCACGGTGAAGGTGGCGGCGTCGGCGCTGGCGATGGCCGGCCTCTCCTGCACCGTCAGGGCGAAGGCCTGCGTCGCGTCCGGCGAGAGACCGTTCGCCGCGGTGATGGTGAGGGCGTAGGTGCCGCCTGTCCCGGGGGCGGAAGTGCCCGCGAGGGTGGCAGTGCCATCGCCGATGTCGGTGAAGGTGAGGCCGCCGGGCAGCGCACCGCCGAGGGTGAGGGAGCACTCGGGGTGGCCGCTGGTGGTCACGGTGAAGGACTGTGGCGTGCCCTCGGAGAAGATGGCGTAGCCGTCGCTGGTGATGGCGGGGGGCTCATTGACGCTCAGGGTGAAGGCCTGCACCGCGTCCGGTGAGGCGCAGTTGGCAGCAGTGATGGTGAGGGTGTAGACGCCGCCGGTCCCCACGGCCGGGGTGCCCGCCAGGGTGGCAGTGCCGTCGCCGTTGTCGCTCAAGGTCACGCCGGTGGGAAGCGCGCCAGTGAGAGCGACGGCTGGAGCCGGTTCGCCCGTGGTCGTCACCGCGAACGAGCCCTCCGTGCCGACGGTGAAGGTGGCCTGGTCGGCGCTGGTGAAGGCGGGGGCCTGAGGGGGAATGTAGGCGTTGAGCACCGATTCGGTCACTGAGACGGAGCTATTGTGCCGGCCGCTGGAGTAGAAGCCGCGAGCGCGGACGAAGAGGTTCTGGCCCACCGGTAGCGACAGATCCTCCAGGAGCCACCCGCCCGTGGTTCGGGTGCCCTCTCCGAGGCTGATGTAGGGCGCGCCGTCTACTGAGAGTTCGAAGGTAGTGCGCTCCACCTCTGGGGCCGCACCAGAGCGCTGCCAGATCACCGAAGTCCCGTCGGCGGCCACACTCAGATTCTGAATCGCGGCGGTGGTGTTCGAAAGCCGTCCGAAATGGCTGCGCGCCTTGTCGCCCAGCATGGTGAAGTCGCCGCCCACCAGGATCTTCCCGTCGGGTTGCAGGGCAAGGGCGTAGACATTGGGATCGCCACCGCCAAACACACTGGCGCCGGGGTTGAACGTCGGATCTAGGCTGCCGTCGGGATTGAGCCGAGCGATACCACTGCGGGGCTGCCCCCCGATCGCGGTGAAGTCGCCCACCACCAGGATCCTGCCGTCGGCCTGCAGGGCCAGCGCCTCGACCGGACCATTGGCGTTAGGGTTGAAGAAGCGGTCGACGCTTCCGTCGGGGTTCAGCCGGCCGATGAAACCGAGCGGTTCCGTGCTCAGACGGCTGAAGTCGCCCCCCACCACGATCTTGCCGTCGGGCTGCAGAACCAGGGCCTTGACGTTGTTGTCTGCCCCCGTGTCGAAGGCTAAGTCCCGGGTGCCGTCGGGGTTCACTCGACCAATGTAGGGGCTCGCGTACCCAAAGCCGAGAAAGGCACCGCCTACGACGATCTTGCCGTCCGGCTGGCGGGCCAATGTGTAGACGTAGTTATCGGTGCGCACGTCGAATGTCTCATCCAGGCTGCCGTCCGCGTCTAGCCGAGCGATGTTGTATTCACTCTCCCCGTTCAGGTTGAGGAAGTGGCCGCCCACCACGATCTTCTCGTCGGGCTGCAGTGCCAACGCCCGCACTTCTCCACTCGACTGGGGGCTGAAGGCCGCATCCACGGTGCCGTCGGGATGCAGCCGGCCGATGCGCTGGTGCTGCTGGTCGTCAAGAGAGGTGAACATGCCGCCCAGCACGATCTTGCCGTCGGGTTGAACGGCTAACGCTTTGACCCCGCCGTTCGCTTGAGGGATGAAGGTCGTGTCCACGGTACCGTCCGTGTTCACCCGAGAGATGAACGGTTGTGACTCTAGTCCGATGCTCGTCATGTAGCCGCCCAGCAGCACCTTGCCGTCGGGCTGCAGCGCGAACGCGTAGGGGCCGCTGCTCGAGGCCAGGTTTAGGGCTTGGTCCAGCGAGCCGTCGGGGTTCAGGCGACCGATGTGGCTCCGCGAGAGCCCGCCCATCGCGGTGAACTCGCCGCCGACGACGATCTTGCCGTCGGGCTGCACGGCCAGGGCGCGGACCGTCCAAGAGGCCCCGGGATTGAAGCCCGTGTCGAGAGAGCCGTCGTGGTTGATCCGGGCGAGATACTGGCGCGGCTCGCCGTCGAGCATGGTGAATAATCCGCCGACGACGATCTTGCCGTCGTCCTGCAGGACCAGGGAACGAACTGGGCCACTGGTCCAGGGGTCGAAGTCTGCATCGACGGAGCCGTCTGGGTTGAGCCGGGCGACGTAGCGGCGCATTTCGTTGTTTACCTTGGTGAAGTTGCCGCCCAGCAAGATCTTGCCGTCGGGCTGCAGCGCCAGGGCGAGGAGGGAGACGTCGGCGCCGGCGGTGAAGGTGGCGTCGAGGGAACCGTCAGCGTTGAGCCGGGCGACGTAGTGGTGCGTCTCCTCGTTGATCTCGGTGAAGGTGCCGCCGACCACGATCTTGCCGTCGGGCTGCACGACCAGGGCTTGCACAGCCGCGCCGGCCTCGGCGGTGAATGACGTGTCCAGGGAGCCGTCCGGGAGCAGGCGGGCAATGTGCTCCTGTGCCACGCCGCCGATCTCGGTGAAGGCGCCGCCCACGAGGATCTTGCCGTCGGGCTGCACCGCCAGGGCGTAGACTGCATTGTTGACTTCCGGGTTGAAGCCCGTGTCCAGGGTTCCGTCGGTATTGAGCCTGCCGATGAAGCGGTGGCTCTCGCCGTTCAGACTGGTGAAGTCGCCGGCCACCAGCACCTTGCCGTCCGGTTGCAGCGCCAGCTTGTACACGGTGTAGTCGGCGGCAGAGTTGAAGGTCGTGTCCAGGGAGCCGTCCGGGTTGAGCCGGCCGATCCGGCTGCAGGGCTGGCCGGCCAGGGTGGTGAAGTCGCCGCCCACCAGGATCTTGCCGTCGGGCTGGACGAGTAGCGAAAGCACATGGCTGTCCGCGCTAGGGTTGAAGCCGTCGTCGGCGGTTTGGGCCTGGGCCGGCAAGGGCGAAAGCGCGATCACGAGCAGGCAGAGAAGGGCAGCGAGAAAGCCGGGAAGCCGAAGGGCAGGGAGGTGCCGGGTGGGCGCCGTGGACGTATGCATCGGCCATTGCCCTCAGGGAGGAACGTCATTGTATACCGCATGGAGTAGATGTGGGTCAATGGGCAGTTGGGGATACCGTGATGGCGGTAGATGCCGGTTAGCCGGTGTTGCCCGGGCGCGGGGCACAGGAGAGGGGCGCACCCGGAAAGGTGCGCCCCATTTGGCGCTAGTGACTGCAGAGCGGGTGCACCGCTAGCCTGATGATCTCAAGATCAGCGGCAGGTAGGTGGTGTCGCCGGTGGCCGGGGGCGTCCCGGCTTCGACGGTGAGCGCGAAGAGCTGAGTCGCGTTCGGCGAGAGGCCGTTCGCCGCGGTGATGTTAAGGGCGTAGACGTCGCCCGCCCCGGCGGCGGGCGTGCCCGCCACGGTGGCGGTGCCGTTTCCGTTGTCGGTGAAGGTCACGCCCGCGGGGAGCGCGCCGCTTTGGGTGAGCGCCGGGTTGGGATAGCCGCTGGTGGTCACGGTGAACGTGCCGGCGGTGCCCACGGTGAAAGCGGCGGCGCCGGCACTGGCGATGGCCGGCCTCTCCTGCACCGTCAGGGCGAAGGACTGGGTCGCGACGGGCGAGACGCCGTTGTTCGCGGTGATGGTCAGGGCGTAGGTTCCGTCCGAGCCCGCGGACGGCGTGCCCGCCAAGGTGGCGGTGCCGTTTCCGTTGTCGGTGAAGCTCACGCCCGCGGGCAGGGTGCCGCTGCGCGTGACGGCCGGAGTCGGGTAGCCGCTGGTGGTCACGGTGAACGAGCCCGCCGTGCCCACGGTGAAGGTGGCGGCGCCGGCGCTGGCAATGGCCGGGGCCTGGTGCACCGTCAGGGTGAAGGACTGGGTCGCGACGGGCGAGACGTCATTCGCCGACGTGATGGTCAAGGCGTAGGCGCCGCCGGTCCCCGCGGCGGGAGTGCCGGCCAGGGTGGCGGTGCCGTTTCCGTTGTCGGTGAAGCTCACGCCGGCGGGCAGGGTGCCGCTCTCGGTGATCGTCGGCTTGGGGTAGCCGGTGGTGGTCACGGTGAACGAGCCCGCCGTGCCCACGGTGAAAGCGGCGGCGTTGGCACTGGTGATGGCCGGCCTCTCCTGCACCGTCAGGGTGAAGGACTGCGTTGCGTTGGGCGAGACGTCATTCGCCGATGTGATGGTCAAGGCGTAGGCGCCGCCCGTACCCGCGGACGGTGTGCCCGCTACGGTGGCGGTGCCGTTTCCGTTGTCGGTGAAAGTGACGCCGGCGGGCAAGGTGCCGCTGACGGTCAAAGATGGCTTCGGGTAGCCGCTGGTGGTCACCGTGAACGAGCCCGCCGTGCCCACGGTGAAGGTGGCGGCGTCGGCGCTGGCGATGGCCGGCCTCTCCTGCACCGTCAGGGTGAAGGACTGGGTCGCGTTGGGCTGGAATCCGTTGTCGGCGGTGATGGTGAGCGGGTAGACGCCGCCGGTCCCCGGGGCGGGCGTGCCTGAGAGCGTGGCGGTGCCGTCGCCGTTGTCGGTGAAGGTGACGCCCGCAGGAAGGGATCCCGTGCTGATGATGGTGGGCGCGGGAAGGCCCGTCGCCGTCACCGTGAAGGAGCCCGCGCTTCCGACGGTGAACGTGGCGGCAGCGGCGCTGGTGATCGCGGGGGCCTGGGGCTGGACGTAGGAGTTACGCACCGATTCCAGGATAGAGCCGGAACCGTTCGCGTAACCACCGGCATGGAAGCCACGCGCCCGCACGAAGAAGCTCTCGCCCACGGGAAGCGACAGGCCGTCCAGGCTCCAGCCGCCGGAGACGCGTGTGCCCGCCCCGAGGGGTGTGTAGGTGAGGCCATCGGTGGATAGCTCGAAGGTGGTTCGCCACAGCTCCGGGCCGGAGCCGCTGCGCCGCCAGGTGATCGAGGAGGCATCGGGCGAGACGGCCAGGTGCTGCAGGGCCGCGGTGTCTGCCGAGAGCCGGCCGATTCGGCTACGCGGCTGCCCGCCGAGCTCGAGGAAGAACCCGCCGGCGACGATCTTGCCGTCGGGCTGAGAGGCCAATGCCATGACGTACCCAGTAGCCCCGGGGTTGAAGCTCGCGTCCAGCGAGCCATCGGTCTCAAACCGTCCGATGTACTTGCGCTCCTCTTGTGAGGGGATGTCGCTTCCGAGACGATCGAACTCGCCACCGACGACGATCTTGCCGTCGGGTTGCAGCACCAGCGAGCGGACAGAGTCAGAGGCATACGAGGTGAACGTCGGGTCCAGGGTGCCGTCGGGATTGAGCCTGCCGATGTTATGGTGGTTCTGCTCTCGGGCCAGGGAGTCGAACTGCCCCCCCACGATGATCTTGCCGTCCGGCTGCAGAGTGATGGCGTAGGCGGTGTCACTGTAGCTGGCGAACACCGCACCGAGGCTGGGGTCGACCGAGCCGTCGGGATTGAGCCGGCCGAAGCCGAGATTGGCGAACTCCTCCCCCCCGAGGGTGCTGAACCTGCCGCCCACGATGATCTTGCCGTCGGGCTGCAGAGCGATGGCGTGGACGGTCCCGTCGGCCTGGGCGTTGAAGGTGGTGTCCACTGTTCCGTCGGGGTTGAGCCGGCCGATGTACTCGCGCGTCTCGGTGCCCAGGGTGCGGAAGGCTCCCGCCACCAGGATCTTGCCGTCCGGCTGCACTGCCAGGCCGTAGACCGCGCCATTGGCGCCGGAGTTGAACGTCGTGTCCAGGGTGCCGTCGGGGTTCAGCCGCCCGATGCGGTTGCGCGCCTCCCCTCCGAGGGCGCTGAAGGTCCCGCCCACTATGATCTTGCCGTCGGGCTGCAGAGCAATGGCGTAGACCATGGCGTTGGCCTGGGCGTTGAAGCCGGTGTCCAGGGTTCCGTCCGGAAGGAACCTACCGAAGTTCGGCCGCGCCTGGCCGCCCAGATGGAAGAAGTAGCCGCCCACCAGGATCTTGCCGTCGGGCTGCAACGCGATGGCTTGGACGCTACCGTCCGCGATGGCGTGAAGCGTCGTGTCGGGCGAGCCGTCCGGGTTGAGCCGGCCGATGTTCTGGCGCGGCTGCCCACCCAGCGTGGTGAAGCCGCCGCCGACTAGGATATTGCCGTCGGACTGAAGGGCGACGGCCGCGATTGCACCGTTGGCCCCGGGGTCGAATGCGTTATCGAGGGAGCCGTCGGGGTTGAGGCGGCCGATGCGGCTGCGCTCCCCCCCGGCGAGCGCCGCAAACCAACCGGCGACCACGATCTTGCCGTCGGGCTGCAGCGCCAACTTCAGAACCCCGCCGTCGGCCCCGGAGCTGAACGTGTCGTCCGGCGAACCATCGGAGTTGAGGCGGGCGATGTAGCCGCGCTGTACCCCGGATTCGAAGTAGTAGCCCCCCGCCAGTATCTTGCCGTCGGGCTGCAGCACCAGGCTCCAGACGTAATGAGCCCCCTGCTTGAGTACCGGCTGGAAGCCGGCGTCGCTGGAACCGTCCGCGTTGAGCCGGGCGATGAGCACGCTCTCTGAGGCGTCGTTCTCGACCTGAAAGCCCACCAGGATCTTCCCGTCGGGCTGCAGGGCCAAAGCCAGGACCGGTCCATCGGCGCCTACGTCGATGTCTGTATCCATGGAGCCGTCCGGGTTGAGGCGGACGAGGTATGGTAGCCCGCCGCTGGTGTAGCGGCCACCCAGAAGGATCTTCCCGTCGGGCTGCAGCACCAGCGCCTGGACTGGCCCAGCGGCGCTAGGACTGAAGGCTTCGTCGAGGGTGCCGTCGGGGTTGAGGCGGGCAATGTGGTTTCGGATCTTTCCGGCCACGTTGGTGAAGCTACCACCCAACAGAATCTTGCCGTCGGGCTGCACGGCGATGGCCAGAACTTGGGCGTTGATGCCGGGGTCCACGAGGGTGGTGTCCAGCGAGCCGCCCGGGTTGAGCCTGCCGAGCCGCTGGCGCGGTTCGCCGCCTAAGGTGGTGAAGTTGCCGCCCACCAGGATCTTGCCGTCGGGCTGCACCGCGAGGGCCGCTACCGCCTCGTTGGCGCCCGGGTTGAAGCCGTCGTCAGGCGACTGGGCCTGGGCCGGCAGGGGCGGGAGAGCGATCACAAGCGAGCCGAGAAGCAGAACTAGAGCGGCGAGTGCTCGAAGGGGGGCGGAGAACGGCGAACGTACGGTGAGTAGTGTAGTCATCAGCTCCTGCGGTTAGTACATGATAATCGTGTATACACCAACAGCCCGGCTCAGGCCAGTGGTCCATCGGAGCCATTGGTGTGGCAGAAGTGCTTCTAGTGCCATCGGGCTCGGTGGAACATGTGACACGGAGAAGGGGCGCCCCTCTGCTGGAGCGCCCCCTCGGTGCTGCCGGTTGCCGGCAGTGGTGCGTCGCTAGTCCGAGGCTCTCAGGACCAGCGGCAGGTAGGTTGAGTCGCCGGCTGGGGCACAGCGACTTCTCCGGCCCAATGACGATGACGATGGCGCGGGCTCTGCGGCCGGCCGTACCGGTTGCGCCCTGGGGTAGCGGGGATGAAGGAACGCACCGTGACCGCTATGATGGTGGGCGAGCCGGCCGCGCCAGGGACCGTCCCCGCGCGGCCAGGCCTCGGCTGTGGAGGTCACCATGCGACCGACTAAGATCGTCCTCATCGGAGCCGCCAGCGCCAGCTTCGGCCCGGCCATGATCGCCGATGCCGTGCTTACCCCCGGGCTGCAGGGCAGCACCCTCGCCCTGGTGGATACCGACGCCGCCCGGCTGGAGGTGATGGCTGCCTACGCCCGCCGCCTCAACGAGGCGCTCGGCGCCGGCCTGCTCATCGAGTCGGCCACCGATCGCGCCGAGGCCCTGCCCGGGGCCGAGTTCGTCATCGTCTCCATCGCCGTCAAGCGCGATGAACTGTGGAAGCTGGACTTCCAGATCCCCCTCAAGCACGGCATCAAGCAGGTGCTGGGCGAAAACGGGGGTCCGGGCGGCCTCTCGCACGCCCTGCGCAACATCCCCATCGTGCTGGATATCGCCCGGGACGTGGAACGGCTGGCGTCCGACGCCCTCTTGCTGAGCTTCACCAACCCGGAGAGCCGCATCTGCCTGGCGCTGAACCGCTACACCGATCTCAGCTGCGTCGGGCTCTGCCACGGCATCGGCTCCGGCTACCGCAGCATCGCGACGCTCACCGGCGTCCCCGCCGACGATCTGATCGGTATCGCCGCCGGTCTTAACCACTTCGCCTGGTTCACCGACATCCGCCGCCGCAGCACGGGCGAGGACGTCTATCCGCTGCTGCGCGAGATGGACCGCGAGTACGACCCCTCGTATCTGCCGCTCACCCGGCGCATGTTCCGGAGCTTCGGCCTCTACCCGCACCCCAGCGACGACCATATCGGCGAGTACCTGCCCTACGCCTGGGAGGAGTGCGGTCTGGAAGGCTACGACTTCGCCCGCGCCGACCGCGGGCGGGCCGAGGCCTGGGCGCACGTCTCGGCGGTGGCGCGGGGCGAGGAGGCGGTGCCCGCACCGCCACAGCTGCATCGGTCCGGTGAGCTGGCCTTCCCCATCATCGCCTCCGTGCTGGAGAACCGGCACGCCCTCATCGAGGCGGTGAACATCCCCAACGCCGGGCTGATCGCGGGCCTGCCCGACTGGGCGGTGGTGGAGGTGCCGGCGGTGGCGGGGGCGGATGGGGTCCGCGGGGTGGCAATCGGCGAGCTGCCCGCCGGGATCACCGCCCTGCTCAGCGCCCAGGCGCATGTGCAGGACCTGGTGGTGGAGGCGGCCGTGCACGGCTCGCGGGAGTTGGCGCTGCAGGCCCTCCTGGCCGACCCGGTGGTGCACAGCGCGGAGGCCGCCGAACGTACATTGGACGAGCTCCTGGCGGTGCACGCTCCCTACCTGCCGCAGTTCGCCTAAGGGTCGGGCGACCGGGGTCGCGCTGGTGTCGCCGAGACGACCTCGGCGAGGGCTGCCGGCCCAGGGCCCGGCCGTCTGGGCCCCGCTCGCCCCTGCGTCACCCTGAGCGAAGCGAAGGGTCTCGACTCGGCCACGGAGGAGATGCTTCGCACCGGTCACGGCGGAGCCGTGACCCTGCCCAGCATGACGCGGGCGGGGAACCGGCGCGCTCTGGGTCGGCGCCGGGCTGAAGCCGCAGCGCTACGGGTTGGCGAAGCCGGCCTTCGCGGGCTGTACCGCGACCGCTGCCGGGCACCGCTGTGCCACGTCCGCTTCGCCCGCTCCCGGAGCCCGCCGCAGGGCGGGCTTCGCTTGTTCATAGCCCCGCGGCTTCAGCCCGGGGCGGCGTGCGGCCGGGCGCCCACGGTGTCACCCTGCGCGCCCCCGCGTCACCCTGAGCGAAGCGAAGGGTCTCCGCTCGGCCAAGGGGGCGATGCTTCGCACCGGTCACGGCTCCGCCGTGACCCTGCTCAGCATGACGCGGGCGGGGAACCGGCGCGCTCTGGGTCGGCGCCGGGCTGAAGCCGCGGGGCTACGGGTTGGCGAAGCCGGCCTTCGCCGGCTGTACCGCAACCGCTGCCAGCACGACTGTGCCACGTCCGCTTCGCCCGCTCCCGGAGCCCGCCGCAGGGCGGGCTTCGCTTGTTCATAGCCCGCGGCTTCAGCCCGGGGAGGTGTGCTCGGCCAAGGGGGAGATGCTTCGCACCGGTCACGGCGGAGCCGTGACCCTGCTCAGCATGACGCAAGGGGCACGGCATGACGCAGTAAGCGTCCTACGTGACGCGGAACCAGCCCTCGCCCCGCCGCTTCTCGATGTGGTTGCCCGCCTTCCAGTCCGGCAGAGCGGTCATTTTCTTGGTCTTACCGTCGGTCAGCCTGATGTAGGCGAAGTCCATGTCCTCCAAGTGGCTGTCCTCGTCGTCGCCCACTTCGACCCGTTCGGTGCGGATCTCGACGATGTCGCCGGCCCAGGTCTCCCCCAGTTGCTTGACCATGATGACCAGGCTGATGACGGCGGCGAGGGCGACGCCGTAAAGGGCCGCCGGCTCCTCCGGCTCGAGTACGAAGCGCACCAAGGCGGCGATGGCCAGCCAGGAGATAACCCAGATGAAGAAGTAGGTGCCCATTTTGCCGCCGCCCTTCTCCTGGGTGGTGCTCTTGGCGCGGGCGCTGCCGGCGGCGGCCGGGGTGGCACTCGCCGGTTGTAGGGGCACCTGGCAGTCCACGCAGAAACGGGCGATGGCGGGGTACTCCCGCCCGCAGGAAGGGCAACGGTTCAATGGCTGATTGGCGGTCCGGACGGACATGGGCCTCACTCCCTGTGTTCAAGATCGGCTCTGCGGCAGTATCGGCAGGAACCGTCACCGGATCAAGGCCTGTGTCTTCGCTCCCAGCGCTCTGTACCCGACCGCCCTTCCTCTGCTAAGCTATGGCATGCAGCCACAAACCACCCTCACACCCAGGCGCTGGCTCGAGCCGGAGCCCGTCTACGTCCCCGCCGACCTCCGTGCCCGCGTGGGCGGGCACCCACTGCTCGCCCAGACGCTCATCCGCCGTGGCTACGCCGACCCCGACCGCGCTGCCGCCTTCCTCGATCCCGATCTCTACGCCCCCGCCGATCCGCGCGACCTCCCGGACATGGACGCGGCCGCCGAGCGCATCGAGGCCGCCATCGCCCGCGGGGAGCGCATCCTCGTCTGGGGCGACTTCGACGTGGACGGGCAGACGTCCACCGCCACCCTCGTCTCGGTGCTGGCGGACCTGGGGGCGGACGTGGGCTACCGGGTGCCGGTGCGCGCCGACGAGTCGCACGGGCTGAACCTGCCGGTACTGGCCCGCTTCCTGTGTGTGGCGGCCGAGTTGGTGACGGGAACAGAGGAGCCAGTGCTGGCGACGGCGACCTATCGCTGGCACCGGCTCCGGCGTGATTGCGCTGGGAGACACTGGCTGTCCTGGCACAGTTGGCGCGTCGTCCGGCACGCTCACTCCGGTTCTAGGATCCAGCCCTGGTTACTGGTCCGCAGAACCAAGTGCTCACCATCCGGCGACCAAGCGACATCCACGATGGCCAGTCCCTGAGATAGCCTATGCCGCGCGACGCCGTCCGCTTGCACCAGCCAGACGTCACCCTTCACGTCCCACGCGGCAAGGGCCGTACCGTCAGGAGACCATGCCGGCGGTCTCAGCACGCGGGCCTCTGGATTGCCGAAGGCGGACAGCTCTACCCATCCCGGTCCCGCTGGTCCCAGAGGTGTCACCTGCCCCGTCGGGACATCCAGAACTGCCAAAGCGAGATCGGAAGGGTGCGAGTCGGTCTCGTCGGCGCGTAGCAGAGCGATCCGGGAGCCGTCCGGTGATGGAGTGGCTCGACAGACATTGTCCAGTAGCCGCTCTCTAGCGCGTGTTTGAACGTCCCACAGCCAAAGACTGAAGCCGTCGGTGCACTCGCTGGTGGGAGCGATATAGATGTCCTGCTCGGTGTAAAGGAAGGTGTGGCCGTCCGGAAGCCAACCCTGGAAGCTCTGGTAGGGAGGCTGCTCCAGGCTGCTAAGCCAGATCGCCTCTTGCGGATGGGTGGCGGCGATCACTGCGACCTTCTCGAAGCAGCAATGCTGCACCGCCACGTGCTCGCCGTCGGGCGACCAGAAGTAGTCACCACCCGCTTCCTGCACCTGTTCACCGATGAACTCGCCGACCTCGCCGGTCTCCACATGCAACAGGTAGAGGGCCTGTGCCCCTCCGCCCTGCCATAGGTTCACACTCAGTGTCCGGTCGTCCAGCCATCGATTGAGGCTCTTGGGTCGAAGTGGGTCGAGAGCTTCTGCTTTCGTGGTCCGGGCCTGGGGTCGATCCACGTCCACCACCCAGACTGATGATCCCCATAGTTCGGTCTGTGGCAGCTGCTGCTCCACCAGAAGCCCGATACGGGTGCCTCCAGGCGACCATCGGGCTTCCACCACCCGGCCGCCAGGGATCCTCGCTACTGGAACGGCCGCGAACCCCGGTCCCTCGGCGATCCACAGCCCGTCCCCCCAGCAGAACGCCAGTGCGCTACCATCAGGTGACCAGTCCAGCGGGTGGAAGTCCTGCCCGCCATAGCCGCCACTGGGAATGGAGATACGGACGGTGGCCACCAGGTCGTCGCCGGAGCGCTCCGAGCTCTGAGGGGCGGCTGCAGCGGCCGTACCCTCGGGTAGGGGGCTGCCCCGGGGCGGCAGCGACCCACACGCGCCGAGGAGCACTAGCGCCAGACAGCACCCGACGATCGCGCGCGCGAGTGGCATTCGTCGCGCGCGACTAGGTCTGTGGCCTAGGCACAACGACGGGCGCCTCCGGCAGCGAAGTGCCCTGACGACGCTCGGCGACAATTGCCCCAAGGGGCAAATCCGCCCCTTGGGGTACCCATTAGGCAGCAGTGCCTGTGGACCGATCAGCGCAGGCGGTAGAAGCAGTTGCCACTACCTCCACATGGTTTGTACGTTCGGTACTGGCTGCATGTCGAACTCGGGTGGTAGTCGGGGCAACCAGCGTGTAGCCAGGCGGGTCCTTGAGAGAAGGCCCCGTAGAAAGCCGAGCTACTGCAAGAACCGTCGCACCAGGTGCCAGTCACCGACCCGGATATGCATGCCTGTGTCACGGGGTCCGGCACAGATCCGTAGTAGACCTCACTCGCGCGGGCGTCAGTACTTGGGGTAGCATCGTATTCTGCAAACTGACTGGCCGCCGTACAGATAGCGTAGTATCTGTCTGCCAACGGCTGGTCTGAGCCGAGAGCCCCCCATGCGCCGTTAGGATTCCCGTACCCACCACATTGTGTCGAGACATAGTATGCGAGGAACACGCGGGTACGCACGGTCCAGCCCACCGCTCGTTGCTGGCCGGTGCTTTCCCCCCGTGCTTCGCCCGATATCACCCGGGAGAGCTTGGCAATCGCTTCTGCCATGGAATACCTTGGCAGGATGTCGCCCTCGAAGTAGATACCCCTCTGGTAGGGGCTACCCTCTATCCTATATCTAGCTGGCGCAGGGAAGTCCTCGCTGAAGGTCCGAAACTGCTCGTAAGCTATCTCGGCCTCCGCTCCGCGTCCCAGGTATTCGAGGGCTACGCCTTTCAGGAACTGGACGTATGGAACTTGGATGCCGTCCTGCACCAGCGGCACGACATCGTTTGGTCGTCCGCTGTCCAAAAGCCACTCAGCCAAGTAGGCGACTGCGTCTGCAAGACGAGCCGGTTCGATGTCTACCGCCTTTCGAAACCACTCCTCTGCTTCGGCCTCGCCCGCCAGGGCCAAACCCCGAGCGTAGTCCAGAGTGACTAGGTACAAGCTCTGCTCATAGTGCTTCGCTTCACTGAAGTACTTGTCCAGGCCCGCCACGTTCCTGAGGAGCCCCAGCCCCCTACTTATGGGGCCGCTGTAGTGCACTCGGCCGTACTTCATGCCAAGTTGGTCTGCGTGCAGAAACTGCTCCACACTCAGGGTGAGGTCGTCTCGCGCAAGTGACTCCTGGTGCCTCTGCCATAGCGCCCATCCAAGCCCGGCATGAGCATGGCGGCTATCTGAGAAACCGGCTACAGCTTTAGTGAACAGGTCCACCGCTGCGTCTGTGTCTCCACTGCGCAGACGCTCTCGACCATCTAGGTATAGACGTAGAACCTCAACAGGTTCATTCGGGTCCGGGTATTCCGACTCGTGAGAGAGGTAGTTACCAGCGATGAACTCCCATACTCCGGGCTGAAGGTCCGCGGGTTCTGGCGCTAGACTGAGAGGATCGACGGAGCAGGGCTCCTCGAGGAGTTGCCCCGCCTGGTCACCCAATACGCCGACTGGCCCGGCAATCAGCGAAGCGCACACGACCACCAACACCGCAAGAACACGGTGGATAGACGTTCTGGAACCGGTCTTCACGCCTGCCTCCCCAAAGCGTTCAGTGGGCCACCCAAGGTGGCGGCGACTGCGGGACCCGGATCCTGTTGGTTCGAACCTGGTACAAGGCTACCACAGTACCCCTATATTTACTAGGTACTAGAGTACTCAGTACATAGGTATTGCAGTACTCAATTTCTGTAGCCGTGCTCTCTGGCCCAGAGGATAGCCTGGTACCGGTTGGTCACCCCTAGCTTGGCATATACCCGGCTGGTGTAGTTGCGCACCGTCTGCCGGGCCAGGCACAGCTCAGCGGCGATGGCGGCGTTGTCGTACCCCCGCGCCATCAGGTCCAGCAACTGCTCCTCCCGCCGGGTCAGAGCGGGCTCCTGGTGCTGGGATTCGCTTCCTCCTTCGTCTCCGTGGGCCAGGAGGCAGCCGCTGAGCCACATCCTCCCTTCGGCCACCGCCTGGATTGCCTCCAAGACAGTCTCCACCGGCTCGCCCTTCACCAGGTACCGGGAGGCCCCCACCTGGAGCATCTCCTTGGCCGAGGCCCCATCGCTGGAGGCGCTCATGACCAGCACGCCCAGGCTGGGCAGGCGCCCCTTCGGCCGCCCCACCAACTCCGGGCCACAAGGCCCAGGCAGAGACAGGGCCAGCACAAGCACCTCCGGCCTCAAGGCTTCGGCCAGGAGAAGTGCCTCCTCCATGTCTCCCGCCTGGCCCACCACCTCCATCTCTTCGCTCTGCTCCAGCTCCCGAGCCAGGCCAGCACGGAACTCAGGGTGGTCGTCCGCCACCAGAACCCGAATCGCCATTCCCTACCCCTCCGTGGTTAGCGCCGCGGTCCGGCGCCCTTCAAAGCCCGCGGGCCGATGTCCTTAGGTTGGCGATATGGCTTAGTCAATCATGGCTGGTTCATCGCTCCCAAGTCTTGCCGGATCCGGCAACACACCTTACGTGGAGGGACGCAGGACACTCAGTAGAGCTCTCGGGGGCAGGGCACGTAGACGGACGAAGCTGAGTGAGAGCTCGTGTGTAGCGGGTCATTGAGGACGGACCCCGTCACTGTCGTGACCGCTGCGTCGGCGGGCGGAGCCGGAGTGGCCTCCGGCGAGAGGGGCGCGCAGCCGGTCGGCCCGGCGGTGAACAGCAGCAACAGCGTGACACACACGACTACCTTATCGGTCATCGACACGCGGCCTCCTTGCCTGATCGTGCCCCTATTGTGTTGTTGCCTTTCCATAGAGACGGGGAAGCAAGAGGGTTTGTTCCACAAGTGATTCGCCGGCGATGCCGTCCGCCGCGGCGGACATGCCTGCGGTCGTGCCCGGCGAACAACACGGGCCCCGACTTCGGTTGAAAGGCTTCTAGTAAATATTGCTCCGCTCTGTACCCTTCGGCCTCTCCTCTGGTAAGCTAAGGCATGCAGCCACAAACCACCCTCACACCGAGGCGCTGGCTCGAGCCGGAGCCCGCCTACGTTCCCGCCGACCTCCGGGCCCGCGTGGGCGGGCACCCGCTGCTCGCCCAGACGCTCATCCGCCGCGGCTACGCCGACCCCGACCGCGCCGCCGCCTTCCTCGATCCCGATCTCTACGCCCCCGCCGACCCGCGCGACCTGCCGGACATGGACACGGCCGCCGAGCGCATCGAGGCCGCCATCGCCCGCGGGGAGCGCATCCTCATCTGGGGCGACTTCGACGTGGACGGGCAGACGGCCACCGCCACTCTGGTCACCGTGCTCACGGACCTGGGCGCCGACGTGGGCTACCGGGTGCCCGTGCGCGCCGACGAGTCGCACGGGCTGAACCTGCCGGTGCTGGCCCGCTTCCTGGAGCAGCGCCCCGGCCTGCTCATCACCTGCGACACCGGCGTCACCGACCACGAGCCCATCGCCTACGCCGTGGCCCAGGGCGTGGACGTGATCGTTACCGACCACCACGAACTGCCGGCCATGCTGCCCGCCGCCGTGGCCGTGCTCAATCCCAAGCGCCTGCCCGAGGATCACCCCCTGCGCGAGCTCTCGGGCGTGGGCGTGACGTTCAAGCTGGCCGAGGAGCTGTACCGCCGCGCCGGTCGGGCCGGCGAGGAGGAGCGCCTGCTGGACCTTGCCGCCCTCGGGCTCGTCGCCGACCTGGCGCTGCAGGTGGGCGACGTGCGCCACCTCATCCAGCGCGGCCTGCGCGCTCTGCGCGAGAGCGAGCGGATGGGCCTGCGCGCCCTGCTGGAGACGGCCCAGGTGGAGCAGGCCCGCCTAAGCGAGAGCCACATCTCCTACGCCCTGGCGCCGCGCCTGAACGCGGTTGGTCGCCTGGCCGACGCCAACGTCGCGGTGGACTTGCTGCTTACCAACGATCTGAGCCGGGCGCGGGTGCTGGTCCAGGAACTGGAAGGGCTCAACGCCCGCCGGCAACTGCTATCGGAGCAGGTCTTCCAGGCGGCCGAGGCGCAGATCGCCGCCGACCCATCCTTGCTGGAGGAGGCGGCCCTGGTTCTATTTCACCCGGCCTGGCCCGCCGGTGTGATCGGCATTGTCGCCAGCCGGCTGGTGGACCGTTACGGAAAGCCCACCGTGCTCATCGCCATGCCGGAGGGCGAGCTGGCCCGAGGGTCGGCGCGCTCGGTGGCGGGCTGCAACATCACCGAGGCCATCGCCGCGCACGCGCACCTGCTGGAGGGCTTCGGCGGGCACCCCATGGCGGCCGGGCTGCGGCTCAAGCCGGAACATATCCCCGATTTTCGTCGCGGCCTCTCCCGGGCGGTGGAGCATGCCCTCGGCCGAGCCGCCGAGGCGCCGCCGCTGCCGGTGGACGGGTTCGTGCCGCTGACGGACCTGACCATCGAGCTGGTGGAGGACCTGGAGCGGCTGGGGCCTTTCGGCCCGGGCAACCCGCCCCTGACGCTGGCCAGCACCGGCCTCACGGTCCGGCATCAGGCGGCCATGGGGCGCAGCGGCGAGCACCTGCAGGTCTTCGTCCAGGACACGGGCGGCCATACCAAGCGGGTGCTGTGGTGGGGCGGGGCGGGAGCGGAGCTTCCCGCCGGCCGCTTCGACCTGGCCTACACCGTCCGGGTGAGCGAGTACCGCGGCGTGCGCGAGGTGCAGCTCGAGTGGGTGGACGGGCGGCCACAGCAGCCGGAGAGCGTCCGCCGGGCCGAGCCGGCCGAAGTCGAGGTGGTGGACCTGCGGCCGTACCCGGACCCGCGCGAGGTCCTCCTCGCCCTGAGGCGCTCGGAGCGGGTGCAGGTGTGGGCGGAGGTGGACCGGCCGGATGGCTCGGTGACGCGGGAGGGGCTGACGCGCGGCCGCCCGCTCATCATTTGGACGGTGCCGCCCGGGCCGGGGGAGCTGCGGCGGGCGCTGGAGCGAGTCTCACCACCCAAGGTGTACCTGCTGGCGCAGGACCCGGGCACGGACGACCTCGCCGCCTTCGTCAGCCGGCTGGCGGGGCTGGCCAAGTACGTTCTGAGCAGTTGGGAGGGGCGTACCACGGTGGGCGGGCTGGCGGCGGCCATGGGCCAGCGGGAGGAGACGGTGCGCGCCGGGTTGGCCTGGCTGGCCGCCCGTGGCGACGTTCGGGTGTGCGAGGAGGACGGGGCGGTGCGGCTGTCTAGCGGCGGCGAGGCGCAAGGCGACCTGGCGCGGGCTCAGGCCCGGCTGCAGGCGCTGCTGCAGGAGACGCGCGCTTGGCGGGAGTACTACCGCACGGCGAAGGCGGAGTCGCTGGTGCGGGAGGAGTGACAGTGCAGGCGGTCGGCGTCATGCCGGACCTGGCCACGACGAGCCGCCCGGTGACAAGGTGCGCCCGGGCGCGCTACACTGCGTGAACCGCGCTTCCCAGGGGTGAGAGGATGACGTCTAGCCTGGACCAACTGACCTACCGACCGTTCACCCTCGCCGACCTCCCTCACCTGGCCGACATCGACCGCTCGGAGGAGATCACCATCGGCTATCGCGTCGAGGGCGGCAAGCTTGTCTCGGAGCCGGTGGATCGCAAGCGGCCGCGCTGGGACGAGGCCATGCTGGAGCGCCAACGGGTTCGCACCCAGGAGCTGCTGGAGCGCGGTGGGCAGGCGGTGGGCGCCTTTGCTGTCGATCCGGAGGCCCCGGGAAGGGAACGATTAGCCGGTTTCGCCACCCTGGGGCATTCGTTCCGGGGCCCGGCGCAAGACTACCTGCACCTGGACCTCCTCTACGTCAGCCGCGCCTACCGCCGTCATGGCCTCGCCAGCCGCCTGATGGAAGAGATCGAGCGACTGGCGCGAGAGCGGGGGGCGCGTCGGCTCTACATCTCCGCCACGCCGTCCGGCTCGGCGGTGAACTTCTACTTCAGCCGCGGCGCCCACCTGGCCGAGGTGCCCGACCCGGAGTTGCACGCCATGGAGCCGCACGACATCCCGCTGATGCTGGAGCTCTGAGCCGCCGCTAGGCCGCGAAGTCGCCCACCCAGTGCATGCGAGCCTCGCGCGGTGCGACGCGCTCGAACAGGCGGCGATCGCCGGTCCACAGGGGCGCCTCCAGGTCGGCCGCCAGTGCCACATAGGCGGCGTCGTAGGCCGCTATGCCATTGGTCAGGGCAGCTTGGTAGACGGCGCCGGCGGTGGGGTCCACGAGGCGTACGCCCAACCGCAGCAGCAGCGACAGGGCCTGCCCACCGGCGGCAGCGTCGAGGCGACCACGCCGAACCGCGGTCACCAGGCCGTTGGTCACCTCATAGTACCAAAGCGACGGCGCCAGCATGGTGAGTCGCCCGGCGAGGGCCGCATCGCGCAGGGCGAGGGCGTTCTCCACAGCGTCCTCGTCGTCTAGCGCCCACTTGAGACTGACGCTGGCGTCAATGACGGCGAGTGGGGCCCCGATCACCGGCGGCCCTCCGCGACTAGGTCGCTTACGGGCACCCCGATGGGTCCCAGTCGCCGGCGCAGCCGGTCGAGGTCGGCGGCGGCTTCAGAGCGAGCTGAGATCGCCCCGCCGTGTTCCGACTCCAGTTGTCGGCGGATAGCCTCGGTACAGAAGGCGCTCAGGCTGATCCCCCTGCGGGCGGCGGCAAGGCGCACCTCAGTGTGCAGCTTAGGATCGTCGAGGTAGATGTTGATCCGCGCCCTATTCGCGCTCATAGTGCCTCCCAGACAACGTCAGTTTGCACACAGGTCCTTCGCACTATAGTGCTACGAAGGTCGGCGGCTAGGCAAGTCGAGAGGCGCATATACAGGAGGCGATGGCGGATATGAAACCAACAGCCCTGCCACCGGAGCTGCAGCGGTTCGAGGTCGAGTTCCCGGCCGACTACGCCGAGCGGGAAGCGCGTCCCTGGGGCGTCCTCTTCCACTGCCGCGACAACCCCATCTCCTACGACAGCAACCACGCCGTCATCCTGGACCTGGGCAGCGACCTGGACGCGGTGATCCAGGAGATTGTCGCCTTCTACCGGGAGCGGGGCCTCACCCCGCGGGTCTACTCCGGCGGGCTTCCCGGGGAGTCTGAGAGCCTCCGACCCCGGCTCCAGGCCGCCGGCTTCACCGTGGAGGAGCAGGAACTGCGCTGGTTCGTGCTCGAGGGGGAGTCGCGCGTGACGCCCGTGCCCTCGCTGGAGGTGCGGCGCGTCGCTGCCCTGGACGAGCCCCTGATCGCGCTCCTGAACTCCGACGGCGACGCCCCCTGGTCGGTGGGGGTGGTGCGGCGGCATCTGGCTCGCCCCGACTTCCACCTGCTGGCCGGTTACGTCGGCGGTATGCCGGTGACCATGGCCTCACTCAAGTACCGCGACGGTATCGGCCGCGTTGATGACGTAATGACCGACCCGGCGCACCGCGGCCACAGATATGCCCGCACCCTCATGCACCACCTCGTCCGGCGACACCGCGAGTTGAGCTCGGGGCTGCTGTACTTGTGGGCGGAGAACCCGGTGGCCATCCGCGCCTACCTGGAGGTGGGCTTCGTCGAGCGGGGCCCGGTGCCGCCGACTTGGAGTGCCTGGCTGTCCTAGTGGCGGCAGATAGCGGGGTGCGAACTTGCCCATACCGGCGCGATGAATAGGCTTGGCGACAGATGCATGCCTTCCCCGTGTCACTCTGGCTAAAGAAGTCCGTTGCGGCGGTCGATATGCCACCCATGAGGCGTGATCCCGTCTCCCGTGAGTGGTTACGACTGCTGTTCGCCCTGGCGTTGGCGATGGTGCTGATGTTGCGTCCCGGTTTGGGCGCCTTCGCCCAGGAGCCGCACGCGGGCGGCGTTGTCGGAGCCTGGCCGCCGGAAGCGAGCGCCCTGGAGGGACAAGGGGCGGCCGCCGCGGGGACCGGTTGGAAGGTGGTGTACATCGTCGGCGATGTGGACGGCCTGGAGGGCCCCACCACGCGGCTGTACATCGGCCACGCCCAGGAGCAGGCGGCCCAGTTGCGGGCCCAAGGCTTCACCGTGACGGAGTTCTACGCCCCCAACAACCACTGGCCCGACATCGTCGCGGCGGCGGCGGGTGCCCACGCCCTGATCTACGCCGGGCACGGTATGCGCTGGGGCGGCAGCGATGCCCTGGTGGGAGGCATGAAGCTGAACGCCGGAGAGTCGGTGCACTCGGATCAGATCCGGTCCGACCTGCGCATGGCTCCGGGGGCGGTGGCAATCCTCAACCACGCCTGCTATTCGGCCGGCTCCAGCGAAGAGGACGTGCACGGTACCACCTTTGAGACGGCGGAGCGACGAGTGGCGCTATACTCGCTTCCCTTCCTGGAGGCGGGCTTCTCCGGGTACTACGCCAGCTGGTACTACTACTTCCCGGCGGCGCTGCTCACTTCCCTGGCCTCCGGCCTTACCTACAGCCAGGCCTACGAGGCCTACCACGACTTCAACCCCGCCACGGTGACGCGGCTGTCGCACTCGCTTTCGCCGGGGGATGTACTCTGGCTGGACTACGATGACTGGGAGAGCTGGGAGGGCCTGCAGTACAGCTACGCCTTCGCCGGCGACCCCGGCCATCGGCTGGGCCAAGACCCGACCCCGGCCCCGACCCTGTCTCTCAGCCATGCCGATCTGTCGGCCCTTAGCCGGCCCGGCGGTGCTCCACAGACGGTCTCCATCCAGGTGCTTGCCGAGGGGGGCGTGCTGCCGCCATGGGAGGCTTGGGTCGAAGGGGGCTCCGCGTCCTGGCTCACACTGGAGCCCAGGCCGGCAGAGGGCAGCCTTCTGGTCCACCTCCAGCCGCCCGCCGTCGCCGGCGACTTGTCCGCCCAGGTGATCGTCCAGCCGCTGTACTACCCGCCGCTGCGGCTGCCCGTCTCCCTCACGGTCGCCCATCTCACGCTGCTGCCCGAGGTCCGTCGGGCCGGCTGAGAGTCACTCGCCCGGCCGACCCGATCGGCGCGCCTGCCACATCTCCTCCACTCTCAGTCGCCAGCGTTCCTTCTCCGCCGCCTGGTCGGGCGGGGCGGCATCCCCGTAGGCCAGACCGTCCAGCAATTCCAGGACCTGGGCGTGGCTGCCCTCGATCAGGTTGTTGGCCACCGAGCGGCCCGGTGTGCCCTGCCCTAGTAGCCAGTGGAAGGCGTGGAGCAACTGGTCAATCAGGAGCAGTCGCTGGCGATGGTCGGCGGCGCGGGGGTACTCGTCGGCGAACTTCTCGAAGACGGGGAGGGCGCGGGAGCCGTTGAGCTGGCGGCCGGCCCAACTGGCGTGCCATTGGCGAGCGGTGGTGCTCCAGCCGCACTCGGCGCCCGGGCAGGGGATGGGCACGTCCGGATCCGGCCGGCCGAAGCCGACGGCGATGACGGTGCCGCAGCGGGGACACTCCACCTCCGCCCGGCTGACGAGGATCACGCTGCGGCAGCGGTCGAGGAGGGCCAGGCCGACGTCCTCCAGGAGCACCTCGTCCAGGATGCCGCGGGCGTCGTTCTCGTAGAGCAGGCGGATCTTGTGCCGCTGCACCTTGGGCGCCCAGCGGATCTTGTCAGAGGCGGTCATGCGCTAGCTCTCGTGCGCTTCCTGCGACGGTTCCGCATCCGTGTCTGCTTCGTGCCAGGGGCCGGGGGGTGTCCACGCGCCGGCGTAGACGCTTTCGCCGGCCAGGGCCGCCAGGAGAGGGGCGATAAGGCTCCGGATCGCTGCTACCACTTCCGGCAGTGAGACAGGCTTACCATCCAACCGGCTCCGGCGCAGGAACGCCTCCCACTGCGCCTGCTTGTCCGGAGCGTCGGAGAAAGCAGCGGTGAAGCAGGTAGGATACGGGTTCAGCGGGGTACCGCGTGCCCTGAATGTGGCTTCGATAGCCCGGCTCAGCGTGCAGCCATCAAAGGGGAACGCGCGTGGCAGCTGCCAGACGTCGAAGAAGTCCTTCATGCGGCTATTGATGACTCCGAGCTTGACCATCGTCTCGAGCTTCTCTGCGATGACGCTCTCTCGGCTGTAGCCGCGCAGCCGAGGCTCGGGCGTCCCCAGCAGCGTTGGGTAGCGGATGCACTGTGGTCCGGGCAGCACCCGATCGCCAAAGCCGGAGTCAATCTGCAGATGCAGCCGAGCTACCCCCAAGTGCCCGGTCAGGCTCACGCGGACCCCGGCGTACTCGGCGGCCTCTCGGATCGCCTGGCCAGCCACACTCTCCGGGTCGAACTCGATCCCATCGGGCTCCACTTCGGTGGAGCAGACGTCACGCAGAAGCGATACCAGGTTCGGTACGGTGTTCTCCGTCCGGGCGAGTACGTCAATGTCGCGGGTGGGGCGAGTGGTGGGCAGGTCCCAGGTCAGCAGGAGGGTGGCTCCTTTGAGGATGAAGCGGTCTGCATGGGCAGAGCAGCTCAGGCGCGCGAGGAACCGCTCGATGGCGTAGTACTGGAGGACCTCCCCGAGGGGGCGCTGAGTCTGGTGCGCCAGGTTGGCTAGCCTCTGGCGCACCGAGGCGGCCATGTCTGTCGGCAACCGCCTGGTCATAGGGTCGCCTCCAGGTACGGGCGCATCACCCTCTCTACCCGGCAGATGCGGGCGAAGCGGAGCAGCGCCTCAACGTCAACCGGCTGATTCCGGTCGCGATAGAGCCGGAGCGCCTCCAGGGCGACATCCAGCCCGATGGCGTTGCGGAACTTGAAGCAGTCGGCGAGGGTCTTCTCCGGCCCGTAGACGCGGACGTTGACCCCCTCGATCAGGTGATCTTCTGTGCCCTCGCTGTAGGCGGCGCCACCGAACCAGTACACACTGATCGGCGGGTAGTCAATCCTTGGGGCGTCGCTGCCCTTCTCGATGGCGATGTGAACAACGTGGGGAATCTGCGTGGTCAGGGTGTGGAAGGCGAGGGCAGAGATAAGGCAGATCACCGTGGAGGGGGCTCGGGCGCTCACCGCAGCAAGGTCGATCTCGGCGGGCGCGGGGCTATCCGGCAGGCGGTAGACGCCACGAGATACTCGTTCTAGGTAGCCGGCATCGCGCAGATGGTACCAGGTACGAGGAGAGATGCCCGCCGCCAGAGCGTCTTTAGTGCGCATGAGCCCGCCACGCTCACGCAGGAGGCCCAGTGCTCGCGATTCCGCATTGGCTGAGACGAGCGACAACCATCCTCCCTCAGTGTATAGAATGTCGGCTACTTCTGTGTAAGTAACCGACATTCTATACCAAGGCGTCAGTGCTCGCTAACGGCGCCGCCCCAGAGGAGCCCTCATCCCGCGAGGATCTCCAGCGCCCGCTTGTACAGCGGATCGAACTCGCAGCCGCAGCTGCCGCAGAGCGTGTCCGCTTCCTTGACCGCGGCCACGAGGGTGGTCCGCGCCGTCGCGTCATCGCGGTCCGACAGCCAGGCCTGCGACGGCCCGACAATCACGTCCCAGCCCGAGCCGGCGAACTTAGTGACGATCTCAGCCAGTTCCTGGTTGTTTCGCATAGATCCTCCCTCTTCTCCGTGTACCCGGCGCAGGGCGATACCTCTCTCTATTCCGCCAAGTGGCGCCCATCCCGCCGGCGGCCCGGCGCGCCCTACCCTCGCTGGCCCCGCACCTTCGCCCAGGTGTCCCGCAGGGGGACGGCGCGGTTGAACACCAGCGCGCCCGGCCCGGAGTCCTTGCCGTCCACGCAGAAGTAGCCCTGGCGCTCGAACTGGTAGCGGCTGCCGGGGGCGGCGTCGGCCAGGAAGGGCTCCACCTTGCACCGGGTAAGCACCTCGAGCGAGTTGGGGTTCAGGTAGTCGGTGAAGCGCTTGCCCTCTTCGACGTCGTTGGGGTCTTCCTTGGTGAACAGGCGGTCGTACAGGCGCACCTCGGCCTCCACGGCGTGCTCGGCCGAGACCCAGTGTAGGGTGGCCTTGGGCCGGCGGCCGTCGGGAGCGTCGCCGCCGCGCGTCGCCGGGTCGTAGGTGCAGCGGATCTCCACCACCTCGCCGCTCTCGTCCTTGACGACACCAGTGCAGGTGACGAAGTAGGCGTAGCGCAAGCGCACCTCGCGGCCGGGGGAGAGGCGGTAGAACTTCTTGGGCGGCTCCTCCATGAAGTCGTCCCGCTCGATGTAGAGCACGCGGGAGAAGGGCACGGAACGGGTGCCCATGGAGGCGTCCTCCGGGTTGTTGACGGCGTCCAAGTGCTCCACCTGCCCCTCGGGGTAGTTCTCGATCACCACCCGCACCGGCCGCAGCACCGCCATTACCCGCTGGGCGCGGCGATTTAGGTCTTCGCGCAGGCAGTGCTCCAGCAGGGCAACGTCCACGGTGCTGTTGATGCGGGGCACGCCGGTGCGCTCGGCCCAGTCACGGATGGACTCGGGGGTGAAGCCGCGCCGCCGCAGCCCGGCGACGGTGGGCATGCGCGGATCGTCCCAGGAGGCGACGTGACCCTCGCGCACCAGCTGGCCCAGGTAGCGCTTGCTGAGCACGGTGTAGCTGAGGCTGGTGCGGCCGTACTCCAACTGCCGGGGCCGGTAGATGCCCAGTTGCTCCAGGAACCAGTCGTAGAGCGGGCGGTGATCGACATACTCCAGGCTACAAAGGGAGTGGGTGATGCCCTCGATGGAGTCGCACTGGCCGTGGGCCCAGTCGTACATGGGGTAGATGCACCACTTGCCGCCGGTGCGGTGGTGGTCGGCGTGTAGGATGCGGTACATGACCGGATCGCGCAGGTTGATGTTTCCCGCCGCCATGTCGATCTTGGCCCGTAGGGTGCGCGAGCCCTCGGGGAACTCGCCCCGGCGCATGCGCTCCAGGAGGTCCAGGCTCTCCTCGATCGGGCGGTTGCGGTAGGGGCTGTCCGTGCCGGGCTCGGTGAGGGTGCCGCGGTACTCGCGCACCTGGTCCGGCGTCAGGTCATCCACGTAAGCCTTGCCGTCCTTGATGAGCTGGACCGCCCACTGGTAGAGCTGGTCGAAGTAGTCGGAGGCGTAGGAAAGCCGGTCGCCCCAGTCGAAGCCCAGCCAGCGCACGTCCTCCATCTGGGAGTCCACGAACTCCTGTTCCTCCTTGATGGGGTTGGTGTCGTCGAAGCGGAAGTTGCAGAGGCCGCCGAACTCCTCAGCGATGCCGAACTGGAGGCAGATGGCCTTGGCGTGGCCGATGTGCAGGTAGCCGTTGGGCTCGGGAGGCCAGCGAGTGTGCACCCGCTGGAACCGACCGGATCGCAGGTCTTCCACCACGGCTTCGCGGATGAAGTCGCTGGGGCGTTCCGGCGTGGCGCCGGCGTCCTTGGGGGTGGCAGGTTCGGTCGGGGCTGGCATGGGCGCGTTCTCCTCGAGCGGGATGCGGCAGTTGGTGGGTGCAGGATAGCACGAAGGGGGCCGCGCTCCAACAGAGGGCAGGCGCTGCCTAGGGCCCTCGGATGGAACCCACGGGAGCCTGTGGCTGATCGTCCGCCTGCGTGGACGAGGGATGGGGATCCCCGTGTCCGCGTAGGCGGACACCCGGCCGAAGGCCCTCCAGCCCCGAGTTGACTCGAGGGCTCCAGGCAGCGCCGGTCCTGCCGCGTGGTGGTCGCCCCGAGCTAAAGCCGCGGGGCTACATGCTGGCGAAGCCGGCCTGCGCCGGCTGTTGCCTTAGCCCGCCGAAGGGCGGGCTTTGCTCACTCGTAGCGCCGCGGCTTCAGCCCGGCGGCGCCACCCACAACGGAGCGGCGCTCACGGTCGAGGCCGCCCCGTCGTGAACAACCTTACCTCACCGCGCCCGGCGGCCGACGGACTGGCGCAGCCGCTCCTCAGCGGCCTCGCTGAGGCCGTAGCTCTCCAGTTCGCGCTCGAGCAGGTCGGCGTCGCCGTAGCCGGCCAGGTAGCCGTTCAGGCGGGCAGCGACCGTCGAGTTCACCAGGTCGGCGTCGTCGGGATAGATGGCCTGCAACTCCGCCAGGAGCGGTCCCGAGAGGCGCAGGCTGTACTTCTGGTGGTAGTCCTCCGCCAGGTAGAAGCGTTCCAGCGGCTCGACGCGGGTGTAGATGGTCTTGCCCTTCTCTGCCTCCAGGCTCTCGATGGAGGCGCGAATAGCGCGCTCCTGCTCCTCGTCGTGGTAGAAGGCGATGGAGGCGTATTGGGTGGAGCCGGAGGCGATGGTGGGCGAGTGGCTCTTCCAGAAGACGTCCAGCAACTCCTCGAAGCTGATGACCTCCGGGTCGTAGTCTATCTGGATGCTCTCGCTGTGATCGCCGAGCGAGTAGTAGGTGGGGTCCGCCTTGGTGCCGCCGGCGTAGCCGACACGAGTGCGGATGACTCCGGGCAGGCTCCCAAACTGGGAGTCAGGGCCCCAGAATCAGCCCAGGGCGAAGGTGGCGGTGCGGACCCGGGCGGGCGCGTCCCGGTCAATGGGCGGGATCTCGACTTGCGTCTGCGGCTGGGCGGCCATAGCGTTACCCCCTTGAGCGGCGCTGCATGAGGCGAGTAGGAGGGCCAGCGTGGCTAGGCCCAGCAGCAAGAGCACCTTCGGCAAAGACATACTGAGGACAGGCTGACCTAACACTTGTGCAACCTCCAGCTAACTTACGATAGGCTACTAGTATACACTAGAACGTTGGTAATAGCCAGTCGCCGTTCCGTCTCTGAGACCACTTGGCTGCGGTCGCGATGAGCGAGCCCATGTCCCGGGCGCGGCTGGTGCTCAGCCTGGCGGCGGCGGTAGTGGCAATCTCCTTCGCCGCCATCTTCATCCGCCTGGCGCAGGCGGAGGGCATGCCCTCGCTCACCATCGCCGTTTGGCGGCTGACGTTGGCGGCGGCGGTGATGCTGCCCTATGCCTGGCACACCCGGCGCGAGGAGGTTCGCGGCCTCTCCCGGCGCGAGCTCGGCCTACTGGCGGGGGCGGGCGCTTTCTTGGGCCTCCACTTCGTCACCTGGATCACCTCGCTCAGCCACACCACCGTGGCCAGTTCGGTGGTGCTAGTAACGACCGGGCCGGTGTTCGTCGCCCTGGGTTCATGGCTGCTCCTCGGGGAGCGGCCCGGCCTGCGCACGGCGCTGGGCATCGGGTTGGCGCTGCTGGGCAGCGTGGCCATCAGCTGGTCCGACCTGGGGCGGGGCGGCTCGCAGTGGCTGGGCAACCTGCTCGCCGTTGCTGGGGCGGTGATGATGGCCGGCTACCTGATGATCGGGCGCCGGGCGCGGGCGTCGCGCTCGCTGGTGGCCTACAGTGGGCTGGTGTACGCCCTGGCGGCATTGACCCTGCTGCTGCTCGCTGGGCTGTCGGGCCAGCCACTTCTCGGCTTCAGCCCCCGGGCCTACCTGTGGGTCCTGCTGATGGCGCTGGTATCGCAGTTGGTAGGGCACTCGGTGCTCAACTGGGCCCTGCGACACATCTCGGCGACGTACGTGGCCATGGTCACCATGGCGGAACCCATCGGCTCCGGCATCCTGGCGCTGCTGCTCTTCCGCGAGGCGGTGCCCGTCTCGACTGTGGTCGGCGGGGCGCTGATCCTGGCGGGGATCTACGTGGCCTCGCGGCGGGAGCTGCGGCGAGGAGACCCTTCGCTTCGCTCAGGCTGACGCACACGGGTGGGGCAAATGGGGCGCTAGGGAGGCCTTCAACCCCTCTGTCCCCTTCTCCCAACAAGCGGACACGGCTTCGCCGTGCCTAGCGATGGGAGAAGGGGAAGGGGAGTCTGCCCTACAGCTCTTCCTCGGGCACGAAGCGCAGCGAGGCCGAGTTTATACAGTAGCGGCGGCCGGTCGGCGCGGGGCCGTCGTCGAAGACGTGGCCCAGGTGAGCGTCGCAGCGGGCGCACAGGACCTCGGTGCGTACCATGCCATGGCTGTAGTCGCTGCGCTCGATCACTGCGTCGGGGCGCACCGGGGCGGTGTAGCTCGGCCAGCCGGTGCCGCTGTCGAACTTGGTGTCGGAGTTGAAGAGGGGGTTGTCGCAGCAGACGCAGCGGTACTGCCCCTCCTCGTGGTGGTCCCAATACTCGCCGGTGAAGGCGGGCTCGGTGCCGGCCTGCCGCGCCACCCGGTACTGCTCGGGCGTCAGTTGCGCCCGCCACTCCTCATCGGTCTTGATCACCTTGTCTGCCATCTCATCTCCTGCTACTGGCTCGCTGGTTGCGGTGGCCCCCGTGCAGGCAACGATTGCGCCTGCCATGCAGGTCAGGCCTAGCACGAAGCGGCGTCGGGACATCGGTTGGCCTTGCCGGCCATGGTGCGCTTGTTGCTGACTCGGCATCTGTCTCACTCCCATGCTAACGCTACGGAACAACAGGTACGCTCGGCGCCTACCCACCTGCTCCCAGAACGTAGGCCGTCACGATGAAAGCCAGCAGGATGGGCTGGTGTCCTAAGTATACCGGAAGGGAGTGCGCCCCGAGCCAAATCAGGGGTCGGAGGAGCGGGCGGCCGCTCCAGTCGGGCAGGCGGAAGCGTGGTTCGCCCCCGGGGTAGAGCCAGCGCCCCGCCACCGTGCCCAGGATCATGACGCCGATCCAGGGCAGGAAGGGGAAGAAGTCCACTTGGTAGGGCGGCGGCTCGCCCACGCCCAGCCAGGCCAGCGCCGGGTTGGCGGGCGTAATCGTGGTGAGGTAGACGCCGGCCACCACCAGCAGCAGGCCCGGCACGAGGGCGCGCTTGCCCCAATCCAGGAAGAGGCTGGCGACGATGGTGGCAGTGCCGATCAGCTGCAGGATGCCGAAAACGACCACCGGCTGGCGGAAGTAGAGCCAGGTGGCGACGGTGATGACCAGGCCCCAGCCGATGAGCTTGAGGCCGCGAGAGAGATGGCGCGACCGCATCTCAGCGGCGCTATGCCGGCGGCGGCCGCGCTGGTGCACCAGCGCGAGGGCGATGCCGGAGTAGGTGACGAACTGCACCACGATGACGCTGGAGGCGGGCCGCCACTTGCCGTCGAAGGGTTCCGGCGGCAGGAAGCCGAACATCACCAGGTCGTAGACGAGGTGGAAGGCGACCATGAGCAGGATAGCCACGCCGCGGGCGGCGTCCAGCTCCCAGAAGCGCGCCGATCCGCCCTCGTGCCAGAGCAGCAGCCAGCGCGCCACCCGCTTCCAGGCGGGTGCACCTGGGCCCGGAGAACCTCTCCCCCTCGACACTACGCAAGGCGTAGTGTCTGTACCCCTCTCCCACGGGGAGAGGGGCTTTGCGGCTCCCCCTTCCTTTGCAGGGAAGGGGGTCCAGTGGTTCCGCTCCGCGGAACCGCGAGGGGGACTTGGTTCGCCGGAGCCGAGGGGCGGGACCATACGGACGCCGTGTCCTCGTCTACTCGGGCCGGACCCGGCGCACCAGATCGCGGGTGGCCTGGGCCATCAGGTCCAGCTCGGCGCCGGCGGTGACGAACTGGAAGCCCTTCTCGATCCAGCGGCCGGGGTCGTCGCCGCCGTAGATGCCGGGGATCTTGCCGGCGCGCTTGCAGGCGGCCAGCACCTCGAGGATGGCTTCCTCGTGGCGGGCCCGGCCGGAGTCGGTGGACGTGTCCAGCCCCAATCCCGCGGCCAGGTCATAGGGCCCGACCCAGCAGCCGTCCACGCCGTCTACCGCCATGATCTCGTCCACGTTCCTCAGGCCGGCGACGGTCTCGATCTGCACCGCCAGGAAGACCTGGTCATTGGCCTGGGCGATGTAGTTGTCCAGCCCGAGGTGGTCGGTGGCGAAGGCGCCCATGGAGCGGCCGCCCCTGGGCGGGTAGCGCATGGCGAAGGCGGCGGCCTCGGCCTCGGCGCGGTTGTTCACCATGGGAACGACGATCCCCAGGCTGCCGCGGTCCAGTAGGCGGCCGATGTCGAAGAAGTCGTTGCGGTGGACGCGGGCCATGGGGGTGGCCTTGCCCAGGCTGATGCGGGCGAAGGCGTCCATGGCCTCGTTCAGCTCCCAGGCGCCGTGCTGGCAGTCCACCAGGATGAAGTCGAGCCCGGTGTTGGCCAGGCTACCGGCGACGAAGGGCGAGCCGCTGGTGGAGACCACCCCGAGGGCGGGCTTGCCGGCCAGCATTCGTGCCTTGGCAGCGTTGATGCGCATGTGCGTGCTCCTCGGTCGAAGTGAGGACATCATACGGGAGATTGGCCACGGAGTCACAGAGGCACGGAGGGGATGTTCACCACAGAGGTCGGGGAGGACACAGAGAAGAAGGGGAGGGCGGTAAAGGGATTGGCCACGGAGTCACAGAGGCACGGAGAGGGATATTCACCACAGAGGTCGCAGAGGACAGAGAGAAGAATGAAACTGGGGGAGAAGCAGAGGGAAGGAGACAGAAGGAGAGAGAAGGGAGCAGAGAGGAAAGAAGGAGGGAGTAGGAAGAAGGGCGTGATGAGCGTAGGCGGCGGCTGTCGAGTAGGGAGAGCAGGAGCCTAGGGGCCTATCACCCAATCAAGCTCCGGCCTCACTCGCCAGACTGTCTCCAAGCCATATCCCCCGATATCCCCTTCTCTCCTATCTCCCCTCTTCTCCGCGCTCTCTGTGTCCTCTGTGGTGATACCTCCCCCTCTGTGTCTCAGTGCCTCTGTGGCTACTCTCTCCCGTGGTGGCCGTTGCCGTCGTCGGGGGCGGTCTCGCCGCGCCAGAGGCGCTGCATCTCGGGCGACGTCAACAGCAGGTGGTCGAGGGTGCCCTCGGCGGCGACGAGCCCATCCCGCAGGACGATGATGTGATCGGCGCGACGCAGCACCGCCCGCCGGTGCGAGACCACGAGGCAGGTGACGTCTCGCTCGGCGAAGAGCGACTCCCACAACTGCCGTTCGGTCTCCACGTCCAGGGCGCTGGAGAGGTCGTCCACCACCAGCAACTCGGCATCGCGGACGAACATGCGGGCGGCGGCGGCACGCTGGCCTTGCCCACCGGAGAGACGCACCCCCTTGGGGCCGACGATGGTGTCGAGCCCGTCGGCCATGTCGCGCACGTCCTCGTCCAGCACGGCTGCCTTCACTGCCGCCTGCAGGTCGACTTTGTCCTCGGGCAGGCCCATGAGGATGTTGTCGCGCAGGCTTTCGCTGAAAAGGCGCGGCACTTGGGAAGTGTAGGCCACCCGAGGCGGCACCAGATAGGTGCGCGGGTCCGTAACTGGGGTGTCGTTCCAGATGATCTCGCCTGCCTGGCGCGGCAGCAGCCCCAGCAGGGCGCGCAGGAGGGTGGTCTTGCCGCAGCCGATCCGTCCCGTGACCACGGTGAAGGACCCTCGCTGCAGGTCCAGGTCCACGTCCTCAATTCCGTGGCCGCCCTCGGGGTAGCGGAAGGTGAGGCCCCGGACCATCAGGCTCTGCAAGCGGTCCTGAGCCGTCTTGTCCAGATAGGGGATGTTGGGCAGGTCGCCGCTCATGTAGACCGGCTTGTGCTTCACCGGAGCGTCGGGCGGGGCATCCTGAAGCATGTTGACCATGCGCTCGAAGGAGACCTCCACCTGGCGGTAGCGGGCGAGCATGGAGCCGATGCCGTAGGTGAACTCGGTGGCGAAGTTGAGGTAGTAGACGAAGAGGGCGAAGTCGCCTACGGTGAAGGTCCCCGCCTGGATGGCGCGGCCGGAGAGAAGCAGGATCAGGCCGGTGCCCAGGTTGACGGCATTGTAGAAGACGGAATGCATGATCTCGTGGAAGAGCCGGTCGCGCAGGGCCGCCTTGCGGCGGGTCTCGTTCAGCTCGTCGAGATGGCCGATCATGCGGTCCTCGGCCCCGGCCACCTTCACCGCCTGGGCGGCGCCGAACATCTCGGCGATGAAGTCCACCAGGATGCCGGTGGCCTTGCGGCTGGCGCGGCGGTAGGTGGTGAAGCGCTGGCGGGCCAGGTTCACCGCTATCACCACCACCAGCAGGGGCACGAACACCACCAGGGTGATGGGCACGTTGATGCTCATCATCACGGCGATGGCGGCCAAGCTGAAGAGGCCGTAGCCCACCAGGAACATGGCCTCCTGCAGGAAGCCGGCGGCCTCGTCCACGTCGCCGCCGAAGCGACTGATGGCCTCGCCGGTGGACTCGGGCAGGGCGGCGGCGCCCGGCCGGTCGAGGATGTGCTCGAAGAGGTTGCGTCGCAGGAGGGCGCGGACGGTGAACATCCAGCGGTTGTTGAGGGCCACGTCTACGAAAACGACCGCCGTCCGGGCCACGCCGATGGCCACCACCATGCCCACCAGGGCGGTCGGAGTGAAGGTGGCGGGGGCGTCGCCGGTGAGGGTGTCGAAGAAGCGCTGCACGATGAGGCCGCCCAGTTGCGGCAGCAGGGCGAAGATCACCGACCGCAGCAGCACCTGCAGCAGGAACTGGCCGGGCCGGTAGCGCGCCAGGGCGACCAGGTAGCGCCAGGCAGGCAGGGCGCGCCGGCGGATGAAGGGCTGGGCCGTTGCCTGTGCTTGGGTCATGCCAGCACCTCCTCGAGGCCGGTCTGGAGCAACTCGGCGAAGCGCGAACTTGGATCAGCAGCCAGGGCGGCCCGTTCGCCGTGCTCCTGGATGCGGCCCTCGTGGATGATCATGATGTCGTCGGCGCGCTGGACCGTGCCCAGCCGGTGGGCGATAACAATGCCGGTTCGCCCTTGGAGCAGTCGGTCCACCGCTCGCTCGATGAGCACCTCGGTGGCCGGGTCCAGCCGGCTGGAGGCCTCGTCCAGGATGACCAGTCCCGGGTCCTTGAGGAAGATGCGGGCGAAGGCGAGCAGTTGCGCCTCGCCGCTGGAGAGGCCGGAGCCGCTGGATTCGATCTCGGTATCGAGCCCGTTGGGCAGGCCGTCGTACCAGGGAGAGAGGCCCAGCTCGCGGGTGACGCGTAGGATCAGGTCGTCGGGCACCGAGCGGTCGAAGAAGGTGAGATTGTCGCGCAGGGAGGCGTGGAAGAGCTGCACGTTCTGGGTGACCATCCCCACGCCGCGACGCAGGTCGGCCAACGCGAGATCGCGGATGTCCACATCGCCCAGGCGGACGCTGCCGGAGCGCGGGTCGTAGAGGCGAAAGAGCAGACGACTGATGGTTGTCTTGCCGCTGCCGGTGCGGCCGAGCAGGCCGAGTACGCGCCCCGGCTCCAGCCGGAAGTCCAGATCGTCCAGGACGGGGTCGTCGCTCTCGTAGCCGAAGGTGACGTGATCGAAGTGCACCGACAGCGGCCCAGGCGGCAGGGCAGCAGTGGCGCGCTCTTCCAGGGCAGACTCGGTGGCCAAGAGCTGGCGGACGCGAGTGATGCCGGCGCTGGCCCGCTGGAGGTCCTCCAGTTGGTGGGTGATGCGCTGAATGGGCCGGTTGATCAGGTTGGTGTAGCTGAAGATGAGGTAGACGGTGCCGATGGTGGCGGCGCCCTGCTGATAGACGTAGGCGCCTATGGCCAGGGCGGCCGCGTTGCCCAGCACGAAAAGCATGCTGGAGGAGTTGATCATGACGTTGGACATGAGGGCGGCGCGCAGGTGCTCGCGGTAGATGCGGCGCATGAGCTCGTAGAAGCGGCGCAGAACGTAGGCCTTGGCCCCGCTGGCGGCGATGTCCTCGGTGCCGTCGAGCCGCTCCTCCAGGAAGCCGAAGAGCTCGGCGGCGGCCTGGCGGGCGGCGTGCCACTGCGGTACGGCGATGTTGCGCAGCCGGCCCAGGACGAGCATGGCGGTGACGGTGAAGACGGTGAGCACCAGGCCGACGCGCCAGTCCTCCGCCCAGAGCAGGCCGAGGATGGCAATCAGGAGGAGGGCGTTCCCGAGCAACTGGATGGTGAACTGGGAGAAGAAGTTGGAGAGGGAGGTCACATCGCTGTCCACCCGCTCGATCATCTCGCCGGGGGTGTGCTGATTGTGGAAGGTCATGTCCAGGCGCAGGCAGTGGCGGGAGAGGTCGGAGCGGAGGGCGTTGGTGGCGGACCAGCCGACGTTCTCGCCCAGGTAGGTGGCAAGCACCGAGGCGACCTGCTGCACCACCGCCAGGACGATGAAGAGGATGGCCGCGCCCAACAGCTGGCGCTCCGGCGCTCCCTCGCGGGCCGCGTCCACGAAGAAGCGCATGATCTGGGGGCTGACCACCTGAAGGGCGATGCCGACCAGGATGAAGGCGGCCAGGTAGAGCACGCGCCGGCCCTGGGGCCGGATGTATTTGGCCAGTAGGATCCAATACTGGCGCAAGGGTATGTTCAAGTGGCGATCCTCCCAGGTGCGGGCGCGGGACGGCGGGGTTCCGTCCGCTGCAGTTGGCCAGGGGCTATGGGGGCAGCATAGGCCGCGACGGTCAGCGGGTCAATTCAGCGCCGAAGAGGGGATCGCCACAGAGACACAGAGACACGGAGGAAGGCAATATCACCACAGAGGACGCAGAGACCGCGGAGAAGAGATGATAGGGGGAGGGGGGATTGCCACGGAGGCACAGAGTTACGGAGAAGAGATGGATGAGGGAGATGGTAACAGAGAGACGCGTTGGCGAGGGACCGCAATTAGGGTGGGGTCACACCTAGACGCTCAACTGCTGCGTCTCACCGCCCACTTGTCCCTCAACACTCTCCCACTTCTCTCTTCTTTCATTCTTCTCCGTGTACTCTGCGTCCTCCGTGGTTGAACCCCATCTCCGTGTCTCTGTGTCTCTGTGGCCAATCCCTCCCCTTTGCCAGGCGCGGCCCCCTGCTGCCACAATTGGCCACCTCTGATAGGCGGCTGCCCCAAGCATGGCGGAAGACCTACATCCCGACGCTCGCAAGCACCTGCGGCGCAACTTCATTCTCGGGGTTGCCAACGGCAGCATCTTCAGCCTGGGCGACGCGCTCCAGGAGACCAATCTCGTCCTGAGCGTGTTCATCAACCAACTCTCCGGCTCCAGCGTCTTGGTGGGCTTCCTCCAGCCGCTGCGACTGGGCGGGTGGTTTCTGCCCCAGTTGCTGCTCTCGGGCCGGGTGCAGGCGGCGCCAGACAAGATGCGGTTCTACCGCCTGGGGGCAGCGCTGCGCTCTATCTCGCTCTTCGCCCTAGCGGCCGCCGTCTTCCTCTTGCGCGACCCTCGCCTGCTACTGGCCCTCACCTTCCTCTTCCTGGGCACCTTCTCCCTCACCGGCGGGCTCTCCGGCATCGCCTTCATGGACGTGGTGGGGAAGACCATCCCTTCGCGGATGCGGGGCAGCTACTTCGCCTGGCGCATGTTCCTCGGGGGCGTGCTGGCGCTGGTGGGCTCGTTCATCGTGCGCTACGTCCTCGGGCGGCCGGAGCAGTTCACCTTCCCGCACAACTACGCCCTGCTCTTCTTGCTGGCGGCTCTGGCCGTGGGCGTCTCCATGTCGGCGTTCGCTCTCGTCAAAGAGCCGGGCGACGGCCAGGCCCAACCGCAGGCGGGGGTGGCGGAGCAGTTCCGCCGGGCGCGCAAGCTGCCCGCCGCCAATCCCGACTATCGCCACTTCCTCACCGCCCGCATCCTGCTGATGGTGGCGGAGATCGCCTCGCCCTTCTACATCCTCTACGCCTCGGACGCGGCCGGCGTTCCGGTGGCGATGGCGGGCACCTACCTGATGGTGTCAACCATCGCCAACATCGCCTCGACCTACTTCTGGGGTCGGGTGAGCGACCGCTCCGGCAACCGGGCCCTGTTGCGGCTGGCGTGCGCCATAGGAGCAGCGGCGCCGCTACTGGCCCTGGCCGTGGCGCCGGTAATGAGCGTTTCCGGCACGGCCGGCACGGCCGTGGCCACGCTGGTGTTCGGGCTCATGTTCGTCGCTCTCGGCGCCTCGCGTACGGCGGTGAACATGGGCGGCCAGGCGTTTCTGCTCGACATCGCCCCGGCGCACGACCGGCCCATCTACCTGGGCTTCACCAACACTCTGGTGGGAGTGGCCTCCGTCACGAACATCCTGGGCGGCTTCATCATCGAGGCGCTGGACTACCGGGTGCTGTTCGTCATCGCTCTGATTACCTACCTGGGGGCGGGATGGACCATGACGAAGGCGCGCGAACCACGCCAGGTCTGGGGCGAGGCGGAGTAGAATAGTGCTCGGAAACGTACAACAAGAAAGGTAATGAGTAAGGGCACAATCTGGTTAGAGTGGTATTGACAGCAAGGCGGTAGCCCTCTATCATTTGGGCAGCGGGGGCAGCTGTAGGAGGCCCATATGCCGCACTACGTCTGCTTGATGCGGATGACGCCGGCCGCGGCGACCGCAAAGAAGCCCATTACCGATCAGATGAAGGAGTGCGCGGGCATAGTAACGCGCATGGGCGGCAAGATTCACGGGGTCTGGATGACTCTCGGCCAGTATGACTTCGTGGCCGTGGTTGAGTCTCCGGACGACATTACCAAGGCGGCGGAGGCCCTGGCCATCGCCAACACCGGCTACGTCACAGTGGAAACGTTGCGTGCCTTCGACCAGGGCGAAGTGGCCAAGATTCAGGCCAAGCTGACTCAGCCGTAGCAGCTAGTACTCGCTTGTCACGCTAACGCTGCCCCCGCTTGCCTCAGCGGAGGCCCGCCAACAGCCGGAGCGCCTCCTCCACCAGCAGCTCGCCGACGCCCGGCGCCAGCACGGTGGAAGTCACCTCGTATCCGCCCTCACTGTACGCCCTGCGGGTGGGAATGTAGCCGATGCTGTCGTTGGCCAGCTCCACCACCAGAGTGGTGGCGAAAGGCGAGCGGGCCTTGGCGAGCAGTCCCAGCTCGACGAAGAGCTCCCCCGGGAAGGCCACGATGCCCACCTCGCCGATGCGCAGAGCCTGCACCTCAGCGCTGAGCGTAGTCGCCTGCAGCCGGCCCAGGTCGCGGTCGCGCCGGGCCGCCACCACGTCCAGGGTGAAGTCGGCGTCGCCGACGCTCACTTCGCGCACGATCCGCTCCGCTTCGGCGGCGCGCTCGGCCGTCACCGCCCGCAAGGGCAACTCGATCCTGGAGAGGGCGGAGGCCACGACCAGGTCGTCGGTGTAGTTGGCGCGGGCCAGCACCTTGAGGGCCTCGCCGGCGAGGGTGTTGCCGATGCGGCTGGGGTGGCTCTCGCCCTTCAGCGGCAGGCCCTTGGCGGTGACGTCTATGTGGTTGATGTCGCCCATGGCGCCCGGGTGGAACAGCACCACCACCTCGCGGCCGAAGCGGGACCGGAGAGCTTCGGTGAGGTAGTAGGGGTAGTCGGCGGAGACGTTGCTGCCGCCGGTGGTGTCCAGGTGCACGGCGTAGTTGATGAGCACGGCCAAGGGCGTTCCGTCGGGCCGCTGCACCGCGATCACGCCGACCTGGGGGTCAATGGGGCCGGCGGCGCGGACGATGTCGGGGTTGCCCACGCCCGGGTTGGTGCGCACGCCGCCATCGCGCATCCAGAAGCGGCGGTTGAACGCCACGCTGCCCTCATAGCCGCTGCCGTAAGTGAGGCGGGCTGGTTGCAGCCGCCGGTGCGCTAGAACCGCCGCGTCCGCGATCCTCTGAGTGAGGATCTCGGCGTAGACGGGGTCCACCGGGAACATGCCGGTGGCGCGTGTCTCCGGCCCGGTATGGGTGTGGGTGCAGCCCACCAGGACTTGGGCCGGGGTGAGGCCGCAGAGCTCGGTGATGCGCTCTTTGGCTTGAGCCACCTGCCCGGCGCTAAGGCCGACCAGATCGCAGGAGACAAAGGCGATCTCGCGGCGGCTGTCGCTGAGGCAGAGGGCGCGGGCGAGCAGTGGGTCGTGGACTTCCTCCGCCTGGCGAGGCCGGTAGTAGCCGGCCAGGTAGGCGCCCAGGGGCGGGGTGATGTCGGTGGTGGCGGTGCCGGCAAGGAGCGTGGACATGGCTGTGCCTCCTTCTGACACAGAAGAGGTGGCGCTGCGTGTGTACCGGCGTGGGCCGAAGGCGCTATCATGTCCAGTAGCAGGTACCCGAGAGAGAAGGGTAGAGTAGGAGCGAGTGTTGGCAGAGCAACTGTCCATATGAGTGCAGGTTCCGGCCGACCTTATGACCGCCCTTAGGAAGCGCCAGTCCTCGCAGAGCGAGGAACAGCGTCTGCGCACCGCCCTGGCGGTGGGGCTCTTCGCCGATGGGATCATCAGCCTAGCCAAGGCGGCGGAACTGGCGGGGCGCTCTCGGTACGAGTTCGCGCAGTACCTCCACGGCTTGGGCTTCGCTGCCTATGAACACGATATTGACGACCTGGAGTCGGACGTAGCCGCGATGGGTCGGGCGTAGAGTGTCGGGCGATTCGGTGGCTGTGGCCGATGCCGGCCCGCTGATCTACCTGGCCGTCCTCGGGCGCTATCCCTTCCTTCCTATGGCCGGTCAGGGATCCGCACTCACATCTCCATACATGCCTCGCAGGCCAGGCGGAACAGCCGCTCGCGCACGTCTACGCGCGAATTCCACTCCCGCGAGTCCCACACCTCGCCGCTGACGTCGTCACCCCCGTAGAGGATCTGCCCGAAGGAGACCCCCCGGAACTGGGCGACGGCGAAGAAAGCGGCCGCCTCCATCTCCACGGTAAGGCAGTCCTCGTCGCGTCGCAAGCGCACCTTCGCCGGCGTCTCGCGGTAGAAGGCGTCGGTAGTCCAGGTCTTGGCGAGGCGGTAGGGCAGGTGGTGGCGCTGCAGCACCGTTTCGATGGCGGCCACCGCCTCTGGGCCGGCGCCGACCTCCCGAGCGGGTGGCAGGTAGTGGTACGAAGTCCCCTCGTCGCGGACGGCGCTAGTGGGGACGATCAGGTGACCCACGGCCACGCTCCGGTCGAGCACGCCCGCTCCGCCCACGGCGACGAACTTGCGGGCGCCGCCGGCGATGGCGTACTCGAGCAGGGCGGCGGCCATGGGTGCACCGATGCCGGGGTGCAGGAAAGCGATAGGGCGGCCCTCGTATTCGAGCTGGAAGACGGGGTGCTTGCCCATCTCGCTGCTCTCGCAGGCGATCTGCCGGACGCTATCCTGGGTACAGATGCGCTCCAGCACCTCGTGGAAGAAGCAGATGACGCAGTGTTCCGGCAGCGGCGCGTCACCCTTCGATGGGCGAGGGTTGATGAGCGCTCCGCGGTCGGGGTCGAACTCCAGGATGGGGTATTCGCGTCGCATCAAGGCTCCCATGCACCGGCCGGGTAGGGGCCGGCCCCCGTGCCGGCCCTTGGGGCGTGCTGCGGCGGGAGGGCGCGGGGGCCCTCCCCTACAGAGACGTGCCCTCGTAGTCCGCGACGCCGTCGGCGAGGGCGAGTAGCGCCTCCACCCGCACGCCGGCGGGGATGTTCTCGGTGATGCCGAGGACGAAGCGGCCACCGGGCATGGCCTCCGCCAGCAACTCGCGGGTGAAGCGGCGCACCTCATCCGGGGTCTCCAGGAAGACCGACCCGGGGAAGTTGATCCACACCACCTTGTCCGGCCAGGTGGCCTTGGCCTCCGCCACGCTCAGATCGCCCATGGGCGGCGGAGTGAAGGCCTCGACCACGGGCAGGCGGGTGCGGGCGATGGAATGGGTCAGGCTTGCCAGGCGGCCGTCGAAGTGGGAGACCACGATCTTGCCCGCCTCGGCGGCGATGTCGGCGACGTGGTTGTAGTAGGGCGCGTAGTGGGTGTCGAAGGTGGGCCCGCCCGCGACCAGGTCGGTCAGGTTGTCGGGGTTCCAGATGAGCGTGGCCGGCGACTGGGCCACCAGCCGGTGGATGCGCTCCGCCAGTTCATCCATCGCCTGGTACAGCGACAGGAAATCGGGTAGGCCGTCGGCGCGGTCGAGGACCATGCGCTCCAGGCCCATCATCTCGATGTACATCTGCTGGTAGGGCGAGCGGGTCGTCCAGGCGAGGGCGACCCCATCCCCGTCTAGATCGGCCTCCAGTTCGGTCACGGCCTCGAAGTTGGGGTGGAGGATGGTGTCGCGCACCATGAACTCCACCACGGCGTAGTCCTCCGGCCGACGGATCATGTGCTCCACGATCCAGGAGCTGCCGTAGCCGGGCTCGGCGCGCCGCTTCTCGGTGACCGCGCCGACAGGTGTGCGGAAGGTGCGGTAGGTGTAGGCGTGCCCCCCCTCGCGCGCCTCGCGGGAGAGGACGTCCACGTGCGGCATCTCGCGGATGTAGGAAGTCACGGGCGTGATGAGGGCCATGCCGCGCTCACGCAGAAGGCGTTCGGTCTCGCCGCGGGGGAGCAGGTTGCTGTAGCAGGACCAGGGCACTGCGTCTATGGGCCGGCCGCGCAGGGCGGCAAGGAGGCGATCGCGCGGCGTCATCGGCGTTCTCCGGCGGGCTGGTCGTAGTAGCCGTGCTCGAGGATGGTGTCCCACATGGCCAGGACGTTCTCCAACTTGCAGGCGGGGTGAATCTCGGTGCTGGAACCGAGCCACAGCCGCCCGTGGGCGCCCGCCTGCTCGATGGTGCGGCGGACAGTGGCACGCACCACGTCCGCCGGGGCGAAGGGCAGCAGTTGGCTGGCGTCAACGCCGCCCATGAGGATCCAGTCCGGGTAGTGGGCGCGGACGTCGCCGGCGTACATGCCGGAGAGAGGCTCGAGGGGATTGATGCCGTCCACTCCGGCGGCACGGAAGTCGTTCAGGACCTGCCAGAGGTTGCCGTCGCTATGGAAGATGACCCTGATACCGTGCTGGTGCCAGGCCTCCACCAGCTTGCTCAGGCGGGGAAAGAACTCCTTCCTGAGGAAGGCGGGGGAGTAGAAGGTGGCGTTCTTGTCGGCGATGTCGGAGTAGACCAGAGCGACCGGCGACAGCTCGCGGTCGGCCGTCTCGTGCACCCGCCGGATCTCGGCCCAGTTGAGCGCTTCCAGCCAGTCGGACACTAGATCGGGCGCGTCGTGGTAGGCGTAGATGAACAGGGCCAGGCCGGCGCGGATGTGGGCGGTGTCCATGCCGACGGGGCTCTCGAAGGGGAAGAGGACGGTGTTCTCACCCACCTTCTCCTGCAGCTCGAGGAACTGCTCCCGCGGCGACTTGGCCTCCACGCCCCAGACGTTGCCTTTGCCGGCGAAGGACCACATGTCGCCCCGCTCGCGGCCGTAGATCTCGTCGATGTTGCGGCGGATGTACTCCAGTAGGCCGGGGACGTCCTTGAAGGGGCGCTGCACCAGCCAGGTGGTCCACCACTCCTGCTTGTAGGTGAAGCCGTCGGGGGTGGTGTAGGTGCGCTCTTCGGCGGGAGCGGAGATGCCGCGGGTGATGTCCAGACACTGGCCGATGGTGCGGCAGAGGAGGTCGAGGCCGTTGTGGACGGTGACCTTCTCGCCGGTAACGTGCTCGATGAGGGGGATGTGCTGGATGAGGTCGAAGATGGGCAAGCGGTCGGGGAGGTCGCCGCGAAGGGTGGCCTCGATGCGCTGGCGGGCGGTCATGGTATCGCGAGTCAGTGGGCGCATGTGGTACCTCCGCGCGTGTTGGTGGCTGTATTCTAGGGCATGGCGGGGTTGGGGTCACCAGCAGTAGGTGGTCGCTCCGCCATGAATGGGCGGAGCTACGATTGAGCGAAGCCCGCCTTCGCGGGCTGAGGCCGGGGATGGCGATCTGCTCGTTGGCAGGATTGGCGTCTGGGTGCCGACGCTGGAGTCGCTCCGCCATGAATGGGCGGAGCTACGGCTGAGCGAAGCCCGCCTTCGCGGGCTGTCGCCGTGCATGGCGATCTGCTCGTTGGCCGGATTGGCGTCTGGGTGCCGACGCTGGGGTCGCTCCGCCATGAATGGGCGGAGCTACGGCTGAGCGAAGCCCGCCTTCGCGGGCTGAGGCTCGTCTGCACCACGGTCTCTATGCTTCGCTGCGTTCGGCCTCCGGGTGAACCGTGTGCTCGGAATGGTGTTGCTTCTGGCCGAGAACGTAGGCGGTGGCGGCGGCAAGATTGCGGCTGGACACGGAGAAGGCGCCGTAGCTTCCCTGCCAGCGGAAGTCGCCGCTGCTGCCCCGAAGGTGATTGGCCAGGTGCGAACTGCTGCCCTTAAGTTGGCCTACGAGCTCGGCAACCGACAGCGATGCGGGATGGCGAACGACCAAGTGTACGTGGTCGGCCACTGTAGCAGCAGCCAGGCATTGGCATCCAAGTTCATCGCACTTGTCGCGCAGTGCGCCCAGCAAGCGTGACTCCATCTCCGGGCTGATCAGAGGCAGGCGGTCCCACGTGGCCCAGACGAGATGCACATGCAACTGCGTGTATGCCGACGGCACAGGTTCACCACCTCGCCCGTTCCTAGCCCGCGTAGGCGGGCTTCGCTAACCCGTAGCCCCGCGGCTTCAGCCCGGGGCGACCAGAAGCGCGGCATCCGCCGGATCGCGCCGCGACACCTAGCCCGCGTAGGCGGGCTTCGCTAACCCGTAGCCCCGCGGCTTCAGCCCGGGGCGACCAGAAGCGCCGCGCAGCCCGTGGCGCCGCGACACCCAGCCCGCGTAGGCGGGCTTCGCTAACCCGTAGCCCCGTGGCTTCAGCCCGGGGCGACCAGAAGCGCGGCATCCGCCGGATCGCGCCGCGACACCCAGCCCGCGTAGGCGACCTTCGCTAACCCGTAGCCCCGCGGCTTCAGCCCGGGGCGGCCCGCGCCCCCCTACGGCGCGCCGCCCTCCCAGTCGAACGTGGCCGCGGCGGCCTGCCACACCTCGTCGGGGAAGACGTCGCCCTCAGCAAGGCCCACCCGCTCCGCTTCTTGGGCCACGTAGCGGTAGAAGTGGGTGGTGAAGTTGCGGCCGGTCTCCATGTCTCGCAGGGTGGCGCGGGCGAAACCCCCGCCGGTCTCCAGCAGCCCCCGCTCCCGAAATGCGGGCGCCAGCACACTGGTGTCGTAGGGGACAGCACGCTGGCTCACCCGCCACTCGGCACCGTCCCAGTGCAGGCACGCGTAGCGGGCCCGAGGATCGCCGCAGAGGGACTCTCCCACCGAGCCGGGGTTGAGCGCCAGCCGTCCGCCCACCCGCTGGTGCCACTGGAGATGGGTGTGGGCGCAGATGAGCACCGGCTCCGCTATGGCGCTCAGCGCGCCGGCGACCGATTCGCCCGCGCTCGGCGGCGGCTCACCGTTGAGCCGAGACCGCGCCAATACTGCGGGGTTGTCGCCCGGGAGGATGCGGCCGGCGGGGCCGGAGAGCGAGCCGTGGACGACGCGGATGGGCGCCTCCCCGCCGGTGTGCACCACCGTCTGCTCCGGAATGGCGTCCAGCAGCCGCAGCCGCTCTTCGCCCAGCTGCTCGCAGGTCCAGCGACCGGATCCACAGTGCTCACCGACGTGCCATCCTGACGGCGGGTGGCCGTGGAAGGCTCGCAGCAGCCAGAGGTCGCGGTTGCCGCTGATGAGGACGGCGCCCACACTCCTGAGCCGATCCGCGACTTCGGCCGGGTACGGAGCCCCCAGGGTATGGTCCCCCGCGACGATAATGGCGTCCGGCCGCCCGCGCCGGCGCGTGTCGGCCAGGACTGCATCCAGAGCGGGCAAGTTGCCGTGGATATCGGCCAGGACGGCCAGCCAAGGCCCGCTCTGGGTACTGCCGGCCGGCATCCTACCTCTTCACCTGCATGAGGGCGGCCAGGGCGGCGGAGACGAAGGCGCCCTCGGTACCCGGACTTGCCTTGGCCGAACGCGCCAGGCGCGACTCGTAGCTTCCCTCGCCCAGGGCCTTGTCGGTGGGGGTGTAGCCGACGTAGTCGTTGGCCAACTCTACGGTCATGGTCCTGGCGAAGGGCGAGCGTTCCTTGATCTGCAGGCCGTACTCCACGAAGATCTCGCCCGGCAGGCCGACGATGCCCAGGTCGCCTAGGCCCAGGGCCATGATGGGTGTAGGTTGCTCAACCGGTTCCTGTTCGACCAGCAGCGCCTCGCGGGCGTAGATCCAGTCGGCGAAGTCCTGGGACTCACCGTCCGGGATCTCCTTGGCGGCATCAGGCGTCTCGGCCCGAAGGAGGGCTTTGGCGGCGGCCAGCTCGGACGCGGTGGACTGGCGCCGGCGGAAGGTGACCGTCTCGGTGGCGGCGGAGAGGGTGGCGTCATCGCGGTAGTCGAAGTCGCGCAGGCCCTGCCAGGCCCCGTAGGCGGTGGCGGCGAGGACGTTGGCGACACGCTCGATCTGGAAGTAGGGATGGGGCATGTCCGGGCGGGGTTTGCGGAAGTCGCAGTTGTTGATGTCGCCGCAGCAGCCGTTGGCCATGATGCCCACCAGTGGCGCGCCCGCCAGGCGCTGGAGGGCGCGGTCGAAGTAGCCGAAGTAATCAGCGGAGATGGCGGTGGGGTGGGCGCTGCCGACGTAGTGGAGCGAGTAGTTGGCCAACAGGGCGATGGGTGCGCCGCCCGGCTCGCGCAGGGCCAGCACCAGCACTTCGGGATCGGTGGGCCCGGCGGGGCGGACCATGTACGGGTTCTGGTAGCCGGGGTTCATGCGGACGGAGCCGTCCTTCATGTGCCAGCGACGGTTGAACGCTTCCCCGGGGCAGGAGGCCGATGCCACGCCCATCTGCGCCTCGGTCAGGCGCTCCTGCGCCAGCTTCACCGAGTCCGCCGCCCGTTCCATCGCCTTCTCCATGTAGGCGTCGTCGCGGGGAGTGCCCAGAGCGGGGACGCTGGCCGGACCGGTGTGGGTGTGGGTGCAGGAGGTGAAGATGCTCTCGACGGGTATGCCGGTCAGGGCAGAGGCCCGTTCCTTGAGGGCGGCAATGTCTTCCTTGAAGAGGGCGATTAGGTCGCAGACGACCAGGGCGATGCTGGTGTCACCGTTCTCGAGGACGATGGCCTTGGCGTAGAGGTCGTCGTGGACGTCGGTGGACAGGCGATCGGAGAAATAGCCGCACATGTGGGTGCCGACGCGGGGCGTAATGCAGCTACGGGCAGCGCCGGCTTTCAGTCCTGGCATGGTAATCCCCCTGAGCAGCGACCCCTTATCGAGGCCGAGCAGTTCCTTGCGGTGCCGGAAGGATAGGCGCGGGACGGGGGGTGTCAAGCGTGGGCTGAATGGGTGCCGGTTGTGGCCACCTACCCTACCAGCGTAAGATGTGGCTATCAGTGGACAGTGGTTGCCGGGTTTGGGCACTCGATCGATGCCAACGGTTGGGCAGCCCGTATTCCTATCAGGAGGTGACGTGGATCAACTAGTCGTTGGGGATCGGGCGCCGGACTTCGCGCTGCCAGACCACACTGGGACGCCAGTACGCCTTTCGGAAGTGCTCGCCGAGCGCCATGTGCTGTTGGTGTTCAACCTGGGGTTTGTCTGACCGCACTGTGTCAACCACATGGCGCAGTTGCGCCACGACTATGAGGGCTTCCGATCACAAAGTGCCGAGATCTTGGTGGTGGTGCCGAACGGCCCCAAGCTGATCGCGAAGCACGTGCGGGAGAATAAGCCGCCGTACCCTATCCTGACCGACAAGGGCGGGCTGGTGGCTGAGCAGTACGGCGTCTGTGTGCGGCGGACAGTTCTACCGGCCCTGTCCTGCGTCTTCACGCCCACCGTACTCCTGGTGGATCGCGCCGGTGCAGTCCGCTACATCAACTACACGCGGTCGTATATTCGCGAACCGGACAATCGTGAGCCGCTGTCGGTCCTCGAGCTCCTCGCTGCGGAGCGAGTCCCCGTCTAGCCCGCGGACTGGCGATCTCGGCCTATCCTACCCGCAGCCACACCGGGCTGGACCAGGCCAGGTCGCCCTGGGCGCGGGCGGCCACCGCACCGGGTGGCGTCCTGCCAGCCGCTTCAGCCGTGGCTGCGGCGCGCCTCCTTCACCGGCGAGCCCTCCCCGCCCATCGAGTGGCCGGCCCCAGAAAGGCGGATCACGACCGCACCCGCCCGCTCCAGGCGAGAGATCCAAGTGCCCCGACGTCGCCCTGCCGCTACTCTGCCGGAGGGCAGTAGCCTAGCGGGCGAACGCGTCCGCCACCGGCTGCCCGCGACCGACGGCGTGTAGCTGCCCCTCGCCCGTGACCGGCAGGCCTTTGCCGTCACGGTCCGGCTGCACGTGGCGGGCGAACCACTCCGCCATCTCCGCCTGCAGGCTGCTCAGAGTGGCCGCATGCTCGGGGGCCTCAGCCAGGTTGTGCCGCTCGTCTGGGTCCGTCGCCAGGTGATAGAGGTCGTCGGGGCCCGCCGGATGCCGGCAAACGTACTTCCACTCCCGGGTGCGGATCATGCGCACGGGCCCGTACTCGGAGAAGACGACGACGGACTCGTGGCCGCCTTCTCCCTCGCCGAGGAGGGCGGGGAGGAAGCTGCGGCCAGGCAGCCCCTCGCCAGGGAGCCCCGGCAGGCCAAGGTAGTCCAGCAGTGTGGGGGCGAAGTCGTAGCCGTTGGTGAGGGCGTCGCAGACGCGCCCCTGGCGCAGGCGGCCGGGGTGGCTGAAGATCAGGGGCACCTTGACCGAGTTGTCGTACATGTTGAAGGGCTGGGTGCCGTTGCCCTTACCCCAGAAGCCGTGGTGCCCGGCGCTGAAGCCGTTGTCGCCCCCAAAGACGATGAGGGTGTTTTCGCGCAGGCCCAGAGCCTCGACCCGATCAATGATGCGCCCCACATCCGCGTCCATGGCGGTGACGGCGGCGAAGTAGCCCTTCAGCGATTCCCGGTTGCCCAGGTTCTCGTCGGTGAGCCAGATCGCCCAGGGATGGCGCGGTTCCTGGGGGCAGCTGGCGAAGGCACAGTCGTCGTAGGTGTCCACGATCTCCTGCGGGTGGCCGGTCCAGGGGCTGTGGGGAGCGGTGTAGGTAACGCTGAGATAGAAGGGGCGCTTCTGCGCCGCCGACTGGGCCAGGTAGGCGAGGGCGTCCTCGGTGATGGCGTTGGTGACGTAGCCGGGCTCGGTCACCAGTTGCCCATCGCGCACCATGGGGGCGTTGTGGTAAGGGCCGCCGCCCAGTTGGTGCACGAACCAGTGGTCGAAGCCGTGCTGGGTGAGTTGGCTGGCGCCCAGGTGCCACTTCCCGCTGATGCCGCAGCGGTAGCCGTGGGCGGCGAGCACGTCGGTGTAGGTGGTCTGCCCCTGCAGGTACTCGATGGCGTTGGGCGGGATGTTGCCCTCGCGCAGCCAGTCGTGCACGCCGTGGCGCGAGGGGATGGCCCCGGTCATGAGGCTGGCGCGGCTGGGGGAGCAGACGGGCGAGGTGCAGAAGAAGTCGGTTAGGCGCACGCCGGTGGCGGCCAGGCGGTCAATGTTGGGGGTGCGGATCTCCGGGTTGCCGTAGCAGCCGGCGGCCCAAATGCCCTGGTCGTCGGTGAGGATGAAGATGACGTTGGTGGGGGTGGTGGGATCGGCCAATGCATGCCTCCTGCTTCGGGCGGGCTTGACTCCCGTAGTATAGCCCCTTGTGGGCGTCTCTGGGGGTGCGGTCGCAGTCCTGCGGTCGCCATAACCGGGGGTCGCCCCCGCCCGGTCGCCCCCGCCATGAATGGCCGGGGCTACAACTGAGCGAAGCCGGCCTGCGCCGGCTGTTCACCAAGCCCACCGGAAGGCTTCACTCACCCGCGCCGCCGCTTACTTATGGGGGCTACCCATCCAGCCGCGGGCGCATGGGGGACGGGCGCCCGGCCGGCTCCGGCTGCGTCAGCCCGCGAAGGCGGGCTTCGCTAACTCGTAGCCCCGCGGCTTCAGCCCGGGGCGACCTCTCCACGGGCGCGACTGCATTGGGCCTACACCGCCTCGGCGGCAACGTGCCTGTACCGGGCAGCCGCGGCAATGGTCGCCGCCGCACCCAGTGCGATGGCTGCCAACAGCCATCCGGCCGCCGGATAGCCGGAACCGGCGATCACTGCCCCCGCCATGGCCGGGCCCACGAACCCTCCCAGACTGTCCATGACGCTGCGCAAGGCGGCCAGCGATCCGCGCGAGCCGGGGTCGGAGGCGACCACCAGGCTGTTGAGGCCCACATCGGTGATGCCGACGGTGGCTCCGTGCACCACCGCCAACACGGTGAAGAGAGCCAGGCTGCCGGCGAAGGCGTAGGTCCAGACGCTCATGAGGGCGCAGACGACGCAGGCCCCGGCGGTGACGCGCCAGTCGGTGGCGCGCAGGTAGCGCCCGCCCAGCACGCCGAACACCGCCGAGGCTAGAAAGCGGATGGAAAAGACGGGGCCCATCTGGCCGGTGGTGGCGCCCAGCGTCTCGATGGCGGCCGCCCCCAGGTAGGTGCCGAAGGCGTAGATGGAGGCGTGGTTGAGCGCCACCGTCAGCAGGATGAGGGCCACCCGCGGGCGACGGAAGGCGCGGGCGAAGCAGGCCACGTAGCTCAGGCTCTCGATGCGCACCGCTCCGATGCGGGCGGGCACAGAACTGCGCACGAACAGGGCCACGGCCGAGGCGAGAAGGGCGTAGAAGACGAACCCCCACTGCCAGCCCACCGCCTCGGCCAGGGCAGTAACCACCGGCAGGCCGACGACGATGACGCCGACGTTGCCCGCCACCACCCAGCCCATCGCCGCCCCCAGCCGCTCCTCGGAGTAGAGGTCGCCGGCGGTGGCCAGGACCAGGGCGAGGAGGGTGTAGCCGCCCAGGCCCATGGCAGCGTAGGCCAGCGCCATGAGCCAGAAGGAGGGGGCGAGGGCGCAGAGCAGGGCGGCGGCGGCGACGTCGGCGAGGGCGAGGGTGAGCGAAGTGCGCCGGTCAATGCGGTCGAGCAGGGGCGAGAGGGCGAGGGTGCCGAGCATGCCCGCCAGGGAACCGATGGTCATGAGTTGCCCGGCCAGGGCGGAGGTGACGCCGTGCGTCCGGGCGATGTCCACCAGGATAGGCCCGGTGATGGCGACGCTCAGGCCGGCCAGGCCCGCGGCTAGACAGAGGGAGAGGAGGGTGCGGTTGCTGGGCGCGCTGGCGGTCAAGGACGGCTCCAGAGGGACGGATTTCTGGCGCCTGAGAAGCGGTGATGGCAAAGTCGCCTTTGCTTATCCACGCCGCACCAGGTACGATATCGTCGGAAAGTCGGAAACTCCGACCGCAGGACGGGCAGATGAAGACGGTGCGCATCGGCAACAAGGGAGTCATCACCCTCCCGGTAGAGCTTAGGCGCCAGTATGGCCTCGAAGTGGGCGACGTTCTCACCGTTGCCGACGCAGGCGACGGCACCATCGTGCTCGCGCCCATGATATCCGAGGTGGCACGCCAGGGCGACCGGGTGGCGGAGCTGCTGGACGAGTACGGCGTCAGCACCGACGAGATCCTTCAGCAGCTAGAGGAGGAGAGGGAGATCTACTACCGACAGCACTTCGCCCAGCCGCATACAGGGCGGTAGGGCCCACCACATGCCGTCGTCGCTCTTCATGGATAGCAGCGCGCTCTTCACTGGAGTGGCCTCGGCCACCGGTGCCGCTCGAGCGCTTTTGGTGCTGGCTGAGGCGGGCAAGATCAGTGTCGTCGTGTCGCAACAGGTGCTGGTCGAGACGGAACGCGCTTTGGCTCGGAAGCTGCCCCAGGCGCTGCCCAGTTACAGGAAGGCCCTGCGAGCGACCGGGATGCGGATCGTCCCCGATCCCACCACCGAGGAACTGGCGCCCTACCGCGGCCTGATCAGCCACCAGGCTGATCTACCCATTCTTGTGGCAGCCATGCGCGAGCAAGTGGACTTCCTGGTGACGCATAACGACCACCACTTCCTGCGTCCGGAAGTGCAGAGCGGCTCCGGTCTTCGCATCGGTAGCCCCGGCGACGGGCTGAGGTGGATCCTGGCTCAACTGGCAGCTTGGTGAGGCACGACCGCGCAGTCCGCCGCTTGCTGGTGGTGCGGTCGCGCCACAGCCACGACACGCCTCCAGACCACAACTACAGGCCGAACCAGCATGGAAGGCCGCCGATAGGTAGTCGAAGTCTCCCCACGAGATTCAGTGCCCTGTACTGGGGTGAACTACCTCACGGCCTTCTTCTCGTGTCTGGAGATGAGTACCCAAACGCACCGGCAACCCTGTGGGCTGGTGCACTCTCGATGCGGCGGGTAGTACCGCCTGTACCTGGCGTCTGTAACGGGGACTTCCAGACCGTCGAGTTCCCTGCAGACACTGCAAGTGGTGGTGTCACATAGAGCGCTGTACTGCGCTCGGTCGAACTCGACGTAGTCGATCTTGTCTGAGTCTGGCAGCCCTGGGGCCTGGCCCCGCAGCAGTCGACGCAGAAAGGATGCTACCATGCCTGTGTCTCCTCACTCGCATCAAGACACAACTCCACGAGGGCAAGTCCCTCGACTCATGCGGGCATGACAGACCGCGCCCAGCGTCTGAGGAGCTCTCCCTTCTCTGTGTCCTCGGCGATCTCTGCGGTGAACTCCCTCTCCCTACGCCTGGTCCAACCCCAGGCCGCGCAAGTCGGCCACCACGCCCGTCTGCTCCGCCTCGTACAGCCGCCAGATCACCCGCAGGCCCTGCAGGCTGCCGGGACCGTCCGTCAGCGGGCGCTGACCGGACTCGACGCAGTCCAGGAAGTGCTTCATCTCGTTCTCGGTGTGCTTGTTGGACTCCGACTCCATGATCAGCTCTTCCTCGCCTTTGTGGAGGAAGCTGAGCCGACCGTGGGTGATGTCCGCCTCCAGCAGGCCGTCGGTGCAGTGGGCGTGGAAGGAGTAGCCCAGGCGGGTGCCGCGGGCGCCCCAGGTGCCGAAGTGATAGCCGAGCCGGTTGCCCTCGAACTGAAGGGAGACGTTGCTGGTGCCTTCCTTCTCCATCCAGGGGGTGCCGAAGTTGGTGCCCACGTGCGTGCCTGACACGGGCCGGCCCAGGTACCAGAGCAGAAGATCAATGTAGTGGCACCCGTGGCTGAAGAGCTGTCCGCCACCCAGCGTCTTGGCGTTCAGGGCCCAGTGGCCGGGCCAGTACTGCGTGAGCTGCTCCGTCCAGATGGAGACCTGGAAGACATCGCCGAAGGTCTTGAGGTCCAGCAACTGCTTCATGCGCGTCACTAGGGGGTGGAAGCGCATGCAGTAGGCGATCATGAGGGTGCGCTGCTTGCGCTCGGCGGTGGCGATGAGCTCCAGACACTCCCGCTCGCTGTTGGCCATGGGCTTCTCGAGCAGGACGTGCTTGCCCGCCTCCAGGCACTCCATGCCCACCGGGTGGTGCAGGTGATGCGGCAGGACCACCAGAACGGCGTCCACATAGTCCAGCACCCTGCGGTAGTCGGTGACGGCGACAGCGCCCTCGAAGTGCTCGGCGACGGCCTTGGCCTTGCCCTCGTCAACGTCCACCGCGGCCACAAGCTGCATGCGGTCGCGCACCTTCTCGAAGCGCTGCACGTGGGCCTGCGCCATGCCGCCGCAGCCGATGAGCCCCAGTCGAACCTTGTCCATGCGTCTAGACTCCCTCCGAAGCCGGATCACGTCACGGCATCGTGGGGCGATTGTGCCGCAGCGGTGGGGTATGCACAACCGAGACGGTTATGCTGCGGTTGGTTCCGTTACCCATGTGCGCTACCATGGTGACGTAGGTCGGTCGTGGAGGGGCCCTCTAAGCGGCCGGCAGATTGGCGAGGAGATAGCTAGATGATCATCGACTTCCACATCCACATCGGCGACTTCCGCTCCCTAACCGAGACCAAGCTCCAGCCGGTCACCTGGGAGAACCTCTTCCAGCGAATGGATGACGAGGGCATAGACAAGGCAGTGCTCCTGCCGGTCTTCGTCTCCAGCGAGAACTACATCGGCCCTCGCTTCATCACTGAGGGCGGTATGGACGCGCGGACCCAGGTCCTCGAGGCGCAGCAGTACCTGGATCGCATCATTCCCTTCGGAAACCTGGACTGCCGCTGGCTGGGCAATAGCGACAAAGCCGACTACAGCCCGCTGCTGGATTGGTTCCAGGAGCACAACTGCGTCGGCATCGGCGAGGTGACCTCGAACGTGCCCATCGACGACCCGCGCAACATCAACATGTTTCGCCAGTGCGGCGACCGCGGCCTGCCGGTCACCATCCACAACGTGGGCTACCTGCCCGGCACCTACGGCCTGCAGGACTTCCCCGGCATGCCCGGGCTAGCCAAGCTGCTCGAGACCTGCCCCCAGACCAACGTGCTCGGGCACGGGCAGGGGTTCTGGGCGGAGATGGGGGCCGGCATCTCCATGGAAGACAAGATGCGCTATCCCAAGGGCCCCATCACCGAGGAAGGCGCTCTGCCTAAGCTCATGCGCCGCTGCCCCAACCTCTACGGTGACCTATCCGCGGGTAGCGGCCACAACGCCATCACCCGCGACCCGGAGTACGGCATCCGCTTCATCAACGAGTTCCAGGACCGGCTCCTCTTCGCCACCGACGTCTGCTTCGGTGGGCTGGACAGCCGCATGCCCCATCTGAACACGCTCAGAGGGTGGCTCAGCGAGGGCAAGATCTCACAGACGGTCTTCGACAAAGTGACCCACAAGAACGGCCTGCGCCTCATCGGCCAGGGCGAGTAGCAGGGACCAGCCACAGAGGCACGGAGACACGGAGTCTGGAGAATGAAAGATCTGCTCTCAGTGTCTCAGTGCCTCTGTGGCCAATCTCGCAGCGCGCGGCAGACGCGCTCCCACTCCTTCTCGAGCACGTCACGGGCGTAGGCGACCTCGCGCACCGTGGGGCGGAGGAAGCAGACCACGGTCTTGGGCATCTCGCCGGTAAACGCACGCGCCGCTTGGGCGTAGACGGCCAACTGGGTGCGATGCTCTCGCTCCGCCTTGGCGGAGGCCTCGCCTGCGGGGACGTAGTTGGTCTTCCAGTCCACCAGCGTCCAGCCTCCCTGTTCGTCACGGAAGAGCAGGTCCAGCGCGCCACGGACGGTGCTCCCGGCGACGGGCAGGGCGAAGGGGAGTTCGGTGTAGCGTTCGCGGGCGACGGATGCGCGACGATAGAGGTCGGACCCCAGGAACGCGCTGAGAGCTTGCTCGGCTCGCTCCACGATGTCGAACGCCAGGGGCTCGGTCAGACCCAAGCGCAGCGCCCAACGCGCCAACCGCTCCTGCCGGGCGCCGGCGTCCTCTGCCAGGCAATCCCACTGCGACAGCGCCAGGTGCACCAGGTCTCCCAGCGCCGTTCCATGGCGCTTGTCGGGAGTACGGAAGGGCCGCACCGGCACCGGATCGTCTCCCAGCAGGCGCGGCAGGGCGGTGGCGGCGACGGCCCCCAAGCCGGGCTCGACCGGGCGAATGCGGCTCTCATCCAGCGGTTGGGCGCCGTCTCCGGCGGCAGGACGGCCGCGGGCGGGCGCCTTCGCCGCCGGCACCGGTTCCACGTAGGCGGGCCGACGCAAGCGTAGGCCGAAGCCGTCCAGTTGGAGCACCTCGTCCTCCTGCCCCTGGCTATCGGTCGGCCAGGCTTCCAGGACCTGCTTCAGCCAGTTGTCGCCCCGGCTTCCTTCCGAGCAGCCCGAGAGCAGCAGCAGGTCGGCGGCGCGGGTGCAGGCCACATAGAGCACCCGGTTGCTCTCGGCCCGGTCCATGCGCCGATCCAGCCATCTGGCCCAGGCGAACCCGGCCCCGCTGACCCAGTCCCCGTTGTCGTCGCGGTCCTGGCAGACCAGGCCGAAGGCGGGGTCGCCCATGACCACCGGGGCCCTGCCGAACCCACCGGCTGCCCGGCCCATGTCCGCCACCGCCACCACCGGGAACTCCAGCCCTTTGGCGGCGTGCACCGACATGAGCTGCACCGCTCCCGCCTCGGGGAGGCCGGCGGGCGCCTCGCCCTCGCGCACCTCGCGGTCGCGGAGGCGATCCAGTTGGCGCAGGAAGGCGGAGAGGCCGGTGCCGCCCCGCTCGTAGGCCAGGGTGAGAAGCTTGGCCAGGTTGGCCACCCGCCGGCCACCGCCCGCGTCGCCGGCGTCCAGCTCCGCCATGACCGCCTCGTAGCCGGTGCGGTCTAGGGCGAGCCGGAGCAGGCGCCAGGCGCTCTCCCGACCGCAGGCCCGCCACAACTCCTCCAGCACCGCGGTGGCATGCCCGATCTGCTCCGGCTGGTCGGTGGCCGGCGGCAAGGCCAGGGCGTCCCGGTAAGGCCTTGGCTCGGCCGCGGGGCTTCCATCGGCCGCGTGCCGACGGAGCCGGTACAGCGTCTCGTCGCTGAGGCTGAAGAGGGGCGAGCGCAAGACAGCGGCCAGGCTGAGGTCGTCGTAGGGGTTGTGCAGGGCGGCCAGCAGCGCCGTCAGATCACGGATCTCGGGGCGATCGTAGTAGCCCCGGCCGCTTATGGTCAGGTAGGGCAGCCCGGCGATTCGGAAGCGCTCCTCATACAGGGGGATGTCGGTGGTGGCGCGGAACAGGATGGCCGCGTCTCCGAAGCGGAAGGGCCGCAAGCACTGCTCGGCCTTGTCCCAGACGGGGTACTCCTGCCGTCGCAGCTCCAGCAGCCGGGCGGCGATGAGGTTGGCCTCGAAGAGGCGGACGTCCTCGATGGTTATTTCCTCGCCCTCCGGTGTCTTCTTGGGCAACAAGGTCAGCTCAACCGGGGACGTCGCCGCGGGCGGGGTGGGCCGGTTGGCCTGGAGGGGGCCCGGGCGGGCCTCGTAGTCGCTGTACTCCTCGCCCAGCGGCTGCAGGACCCGATCGAAGAGGTGATTGAGAGCGGCCACCAGCATCTCGTGGGCGCGGAAGGAGAGGCGGAGCGCGGGGGACGGCTGCTCGGCCGCCTCGGCCAGTTGCCGGGCCGTGCGACGGAAGATGCTCACCTGGGCCTGGCGGAAGCGGTAGATGCTCTGCTTGGCGTCGCCCACCAGGAAGAGCTTGCCCGATGGCGGCGGCGCCAGGCGAGAGACGATCTCCCACTGGACTTCGTTGGTGTCCTGGAACTCATCCACCATCAGGTGACGGACGCCCTCTAAGTACGTCTGCAGACGCTCATCGTCGGGGTGATCGTCCAGCAGGCGCCGGGTGAGCCGTTCCAGGTCGTCGAAGTCGAGCGCCTGTCGCTCCGTCTTGAGGCCGTCGTAGACCGCGGTCAGCCGGTCCCACAGTTGCCGCCAGAGCGCCAAAGCATCGGCGGCGCGCTTGTCCAGCTCGCCGATCTCTAGGTGGCAGTTATTCGCCATAAGGGCTTTCCCGGCGTCGCGCAGCACCTCGAGCTGCGACTTGAGCTCATCCTTCGCGGCCTTGCCGCCCCATGCTGCCGCCCGTCCGACGTTCACCTTGATGCTGCATAGCCGCTCGACGGCGTCGGCGTAGCGACCGTCGGCGAGGGCCACCAGCGCCTGCTGGGCCGCCTGCAGGTGCGGGATCAGCTTGTCGGACGGGTCGGACGAAGCCCAAGTCGGTATGTCGCGTAGCGCGTCGTCCAGTTGCGGCTGCCGCTTCCGTAGGTCCGACCAAACGGCGCGCCGCATCTGCTCCAGGCCCTGCTGCCAAAGCGCCAGGCATTCCACCGGCTCGGGCAGGTTCTGGAAGAGGTGGTCCATGGTGCCGCGGCGGGCCAGCAGTGATGCCAGCTCTTCCTGCAGGTCCCAGGCGCGCAGGGTGCTCAGCACTTCCAGCGCCGGGTCATCGTCGGCGGCCAGCTGAGTGAGCGTGAGTTCGAGCGCTTCTTGCTTGACGAGGGCGGAGTCCTGTTCGTCCAGCACCTCGAACTGCGGGTCAATGCCGGCGGCGATGGCGTTCTCGCGCAGGATGCGGGAGCAGAGGCCGTGGATGGTGCTGACCGCCAGTTGCTCCAGGGAGCGGCGCCGCTCGTGCCAGTGCGACCCGGCGGGCGTGTTGGCCGCCCGGGACTCGATGCCCCGGCGGATGCGGTCGCGCATCTCGCGGGCCGCCTTCTCGGTGAAGGTGACGGCAGTGATGCCGCCCAGCGGCCAGTCGGGGTGGGTCTCGAGCAGGTGGAGGAAACGCTCCACCAGGACCCACGTCTTGCCGGTGCCGGCACCCGCCTCCACGAGCAGGGCGCGGTCCTGGCGGGTGATGGCGGCGTGTTGGTCAGTGGTGGCCTTCATGAGCGGGAGGCCTGCCGGGCCTTGGCGCGCGCGTGACGGTCGGTGCGGCAGAGGGCGGCGGCATCGCAGTAGCGGCAGCCCTTCAGGTCGCGTGCCAGGGGGAACCACCCGGCGCAGACGGCCGCGGCCGAGCGCAGGGCGGCGGCGGCCGCTTCCCGGATGCGCTCGTCCGGCTCCGCCCCGGCCGGGGTCTCCAGCTGGCCGGTAGTCTCGCGGATGGGCACGAGGAGGAAGTAGCTCTCCACCACCCGGGCGCCGCCAATCAGGCGCTCGGCGGCCAGGGCGTAGAGGGCCGTTTGCAGGGCGCGCCCGGCGAGGATGTCGGGCACGCTGAACTTGCCGGTGCCGCTCTTGTAGTCAATCACCCGCAGGTTGCCGTTGGCGTCGGCGTCCAGGCGGTCAATGACGCCGCGCAGGCGCAGGGTCCGGTTGTCGTTGCCCTCCAGGATGAGGGCGGGCAGGCCGCCGGGCAGGCCGAAGCGCAGTTCCTGGGCGTGGGGGCGGAAGCGGCTGTTCTCCCCATTCTGCTGGCACTCCCAGCGCACCAGGGCCGCCACCAGGCGCACCAACTCCTCGCGCTCCCGGCGCCAGAGGGGGCCGCTAAGGAAGCCATAGGTGGCGGGCGCCCGATCGAGCGTCTCCGGCGCCACTTCCTGCAAGGCGGCCAGCCAGGCGGTCAGGTCGGTTGTGGTGAGGGTGAGGTTGCGGTCGCCGCCGGCGCGGAAGAGCCGCTCCAGCAACTCGTGCACCAGGCTCCCGCGCACTAGGGCGTCCAGACCGGCCTGGGGATCGGGCACCGCTTCCAGGCCCAGCACCTCGGCGGCGAAGAAGCTGTAGGGGCAGAGGCCGTAGCGGTTGAGCCGCGACAGGCTCCAGCCGTGCCCGGCGCCGTAGCGCGCCTCCAGTTCGGCGCTGAGGTCGGGGGCAGCCAGCACCCCCTCGTGGGGCCCGAGGTCGCCCCAGGCGGCTCGCTGAGCGAGGACCAGCCGTGCCGCATCCAGGTTGCGTCGGGCCGGCAGCAGTTCGTGCGGGTGGTCGGAGCGCCCCGCCAGGGTCAAGGCGGTGAGGAGTTCCCCCGGAGACGCCGCCTGCGAGACCGCCGGCAGGGAGACGATGGGCGGCTCTTCGATGGCGTGGCCCAGGCCGGGGACGCACGCCAGCACCGCCTCCCAGTAGGGCGAGGGGGGCCAGGGGGCGGCGCGCTCGTCGAAGCGGGGCCGCAGCATTGTCACCGAGCGGCGCACCGCCCCCAACACCTGCCACCAGAGGCAGGCATCGTCCTCCGGGTAGGGCCGGCGCAGCGGCAGCGGGTGCGCCTGCCGCTCCTCCAGGTGATAGAAGGGGTCGGGCGGAGGCAGGGCGGGGAACTCGCCCTCGGAGAGGCCGAGGACGAAGAGGTGATCGGATATGACGGCGCGGCCGGCCTCGAGCGGCCCGAATCGGACCCCGACTACGGGCGTCTCCGGGCTCCACTCGGTCGTGAGCAGGCGGTCGCTCAAGTCTCGGCGGAAGCTCTCCCACGGGACCTTGTCGTCGAGGGTGCCCAGGAGCGCCGCCTCGTCCACCAGCCGCTCGAGCAGGGCCGGGACTTGCCGCAGGGCGTCCCACTCGTCCCGCGGGGCGAGCGGGGCCAACTGCAGGAGGCCGCTATCGGCGACGGGGTCTTCCTCCGCGGCGTCGAGGTCGTCGTCCGGGCACGCCAGCCCGAGGAAGCGCTCCTGCACCCAGACGGCGTAGGCCTCGACGGTGGTGTCCTCCGGCGGCTGGAGCAGCGCGAACAAGGATTCCAGCCCCTCCGCGATGGCGGCCAACTCGGCAGCGGGGATGGTGGCGTAGAAGGGGCGATGCAGGCGGTCCTCGTCCTCGGCCCCGTCGGGGAGCGGGGGCGGGGGACGGAGGGCCCGCTGCCACTGCTCCCGCCCGGCCACCACCACCCGCTCCCGGGTGAGCCGGTCCAGCTGGGCCACCTGCAGGGGCGAGAGGAATCCTGCCCGAAGGTAGGGCGAGCGCAGGGCATCGAAGGTCTCGCGCCGGGGAAAGGCAGGCGGCAGGGATAGCAGTTTGAGCAGCGCCTGGATGACGGGGCTCTCGCCCAGCTTGCGGGTGGCGGAGACGGGTACGCCGAACTCTCGCGCCGTCGCCGAGATACAGGCGGCGTAGCGGTCGGGGTGAGGCGCCAGGAGGGCCACGTCGGCGGGCAGGACGCCGCCGAGCAGCAGCGCCTTGATGTCGGCGAGGGCGCGGCGCACCTCGCCCTCGCGGGAGGCAGCGGCAACGGCGCGCCAGGAGTCGCCGGCGCTCCCGGTGCCGATCAGCAGATCGGCAGGCTCGAAGAGGCGCCGGCGCACGCGCTCCAGCCCGTCCGAGAGGTCGGAGGGGTCAGGGACAGGCGCGGCCGCCGGATGGGCGAAGCGCAGCAGATCCTCGCGGGTGCGGCGGAGGCGGGAGAGGGCGCGGCTGTCCTGCGGGCGCTCGTTGTCCCAAGTCAGGTAGATGGCCACCTCGCGGGCGGACTGAGCGACGGCCTGCAGCAGCCGCAACTGCACCGGGCTGAACTGGTCGAAGCCGAGGACGACCAGCAGGGGGGCGGAGGCGAGTAGGCCCGGGTCGGCGGCCAGGGCGTCGGCCGCCTGGGCCAGCAGCCCGTCGGCGTCCTCCAAGTGGTGCTCGGCCAGGAAGTCATGGTAGCGGCGATAGAAGCGGCCCAGTTGGGCATCGCGCGCCGATCCGGTGCGGTCAGCCTCGCCCTCGATCTGCTCCGGAGTGATCTCCTGGGTGCGCATCTCCCGCACCCACTCCAGCAGGGCGCGGGCGAACCCGGGCGTGGAAGCGACAGCGGAGAAGGTGGTCAGCTCGCCGGCGCGGTCCATGCATGCGAGCAGGTGGCGGACCAGGGCGGCGGCGCCGTCGCCGTTGAGCCGCCCCACGGGCACGGCGGCGCGGTCCAGCACGGTTCGAGCCAGGTCGTAGAACTGGTGTGCCCGCACTCCGGCGCAGGGCCCCAGCCGTCGCTGCCAGCGCACGATGGCTTCGACCCGGGGCAGGAGCACCTGGATGGGCTCCGAGCAGTGCTCGCCGTTCTGGCCGAGCACCCGACCGGCGGCCTGCTCGAAGGCGGCGATGAGAGAAGGGGCGGAGTGCAGTTCGGCGGCCATGGCGGGGTTGTAGGCCGGTCGGGCCCACCTGTCAAGGGAACCTAACCCCCTCGTGGTTTCGCTCTGCCAAACCACTGCCTCCCTTCCCCAAGAAGGAAGGGGGTGGTCCAGAGTAGTGCTCTAGTCCCACGGAGGCGCATTCGCTGACCGCCTTCGATGAGAAGGAAGGGGGGCAGAATCGTGACTCAGTGCGGTAGAGGCAGATTCGCTGTCCGCTTGGCGTCTTCGCGCCTTTGTGTGAGGCCCTCTCCGCCGGCATCGAGCGGCACTACTACCGAAGAGCCCGGCGGCCCGGTCGCGGTCACTACCTCTGGGGGCGACGGGGTGCTAGAATCGCCGGTGAAGGAGTGGCGATGAGGCTACATGAGTACCAAGGGAAACGCATCCTGCGAGAGCGGGGTATCGGCACGCCCGAGGGCGGCGTGGCCTACACGCCCGACGAGGCCCGGCAAGTGGCGGCGGAGTTGGGCGGGCGGGTAGTGGTCAAGGCGCAGGTGCTGGCCCCGGGGCGAGGACGCGCCGGCGGCATCCGCGTGGCCGAGGACCCGGGTGCAGCGGAACTGGCGGCGCAGGAGATCATGGGCCTGAGCATCGGCGGCCTGCCGGTGCGGCGGGTGCTGGTGGAACGCGCCATTGATATCCGCCGGCAGATGTACATGGGCCTGGCGCTCCAGCCCACCGGTGAGGTGCAGTTCACCGTGGCGGCCGAGGCGGCCCCCTTCACCGAGCCCCCGCGCACCATTGCGGTGGACTACGGCACCGGCCTGTTGCCCTTCCAGGTGCGGGAACTGGCCTGGGTCTTGGGGCTGCCGCGCCGGGCGGCTGAGGGCATGGTGCATATCGGTCTCGGGTTGTGGCGTCTGGCGCTCGCCTCGGAGGCTCTTCGGGTGGAGCTGAACCCTCTGGCGCTCACGCCCGCCGAGGAACTGGTGGTGGTGGATGCCAAGATCACCCTGGACGACAACGCCCTCTACCGGCACTCTGAGCTGGCTGATCTACGCGACGCGGAGGAGTTAGGGGCCACCGAGATGGAGGCCCGCCGTTACGGCCTCTCATACGTGGCGCTGGACGGCAACATCGGCTCGCTGGTCAACGGCGCCGGCCTGGCTATGGCGGTGAGCGACGTGATCGAACTCTCCGGCGGACGCTCGGCCAACATCCTCGACATCGGCGGCGGCGCCCGCTCGCAGCGGGTGGCGGCCGCCATGGACATCCTGCTGCGAGACCGGCGGCTGCGTTCCATCGTGGTGGGCATCTACGGCGGCATCACGCGATGCGACGAGGTTGCCACCGGGCTGCTCGCGGCCATCGAGAGTCGTGGGGCCGAGGTGCCCATATTCGTGCGCCTCACGGGCACGAATGAGCAGGAAGGAAGGCAGGCGCTGGCCGAGGCGCCGGTGGAACTCGTGCCCAGCCTGCTGGAGGGAGCGCGCCGGGCGGTGGCGGCGGCGGAGGTGGCCCAGTGAGCATACTGCTGAACAGCGAAACGCGGGTCCTGGTGCAGGGAATCACTGGCCGAGAAGGGAGCTTCCACACCCAGCGCATGCTCGACTACGGCACCAACGTGGTGGCGGGCGTCACGCCGGGGCGCGGCGGCGAGTGGGTGCACGGTGTACCGGTGTTCGATTCGGTGCGCGAGGCCTTCCGGGCCACAGAAGCGGAGGTCTCGGCGGTGTTCGTGCCGGCCCGCTTCGCCGCCGACGCCATCTATGAGGCCGCCTTCGCCGGCGTGCGCCTCATTGTGAGCGTCACTGAGGGCATTCCGGTCCACGATGTGCTGCGCTTACGACACTTCCTCACCGACCGACGGGTACGCCTCATCGGCCCCAACTCGCCCGGCATAATGGTGCCCGGCGTGACCAAGGTGGGTATCATCCCCGGCGCCGTTCACACCCCGGGCACCGTGGGCGTCCTTTCCCGCAGCAGCACCCTCACCTATGAGATAGTCGCCGCCCTCAGCCGGGCCGGACTGGGGCAGTCCACTGTGGTCGGCGTCGGCGGGGACTACGTGGTGGGCACCGGGTTCGTGGAGTTGCTGGAGCTGTTCAACGACGACCCGGACACGGAGCAGGTGGTGCTGGTGGGCGAGATTGGCGGCATGGAAGAGCAGTTGGCGGCGGCCTACATCGGCAGCCACATGGGTAAGCCGGTGGTGGCCTACGTCGCCGGGCAGACGGCCCCTCCCCGCAAGCGCATCGGCCACCCGGGCGCCATCGTGGACCAGGACGACACCAGTGCCCAGGAGAAGATCGAGGCTCTGCGCGCCGTAGGCGTGAGCGTGGCCGATCATCCGGCCCAAGTGGCAGAGTTGGTGCGGGCCCGGGCCCTGGAGCGGGCCTAAGGGCAGGCCAGCAGCGGCAGGAAGGTGGTGTGCACCTGCGTGGCCACGTGCAGGGTGATGGCGATCTCCCGCTCGGCGGGTGCGAACGGTCCGTCGGTGCGCACCACGAGGCGCTCACGGTATGTGCCCCGGGGCATCCCGGTTGGGTCAAGAGTGATCGTGAAAAACTCCCCTCGCTTTCCCGCCGGCGGCTCTACCTGGAGCCAGTCCGCCGGGGGCGCCTCCAGCCACCAGCGGAAAGGCGCCCCCAGCCCGTCCACCACGATGGCCTGTGATGCCGGCTCGCTACCGGCGGCGATCACCATGGCTAGCGACGCTGGGCGCAGGGCCAGCCAGGGCTCGGCGGCGGGAGCGGCCTGCAGCACCGCGCTGTCGGAAGCCAGTTGCACGAAGGCGAGGCCGGCGACGCGGCTCAGGTCCACGCCGGGGGCGAGGGGCGGCAGTTGCTGCGCCACGAGGCGCGGCTCGCCCGGCGCCAGCGGATCCAGAGGCAGGGCCGGACTGAGGTAGCGCAGTAGGCGTTCGGTGCGCCCGATGCGGGCCCGCTCATAGAGGCCCAGGTACAGGTCGGCCCCGGCGATGGTCTCCGCCGAGACGTTGGTGAGGCGCACCTCGAAGGCGGCGCCGCCGGCGGAGACCTGAACCGCGGACTCGAGCCGGAGGGGGCTGGGCGCTGCCAGCTCCTGCTGGGTGGCGTCGCGATACCAGCGATAGCTCTCCTCGACGTCGTTGTTGGAGCCGTAGATGCCTAGGCGGCTGCCGTCGAAGAAGGCGAAGGGCACGTGCGTGCCGGGGGGCACGTAGAGGTAGAAGCGGCGCTCAAACAGGCCCGGCTCTAGGTCGAGGTTATACTCCACCGCCAGGATGCGGTCGGTGCCGAACTCCTCCGCCACCCGGTCCAGCGCCGCAGCAGCCGTCTCCGCCCACTGGCAGCCCTGGGTGCAGAAGAACTCCACCAACACGGTGCGGCGCGAGCCCTCTGCCCGCGCCGGAGCGGGCGGCGATAGCACGAGGATGAGCAGGGCGAGAAGCAGCGCTCGCGCCGGCGGTGTGCGCATGGGGGTGCCTCCCCAACGGCCGATGGCGGCAATGTAGTATGCTTCGGGAGCGTCGTCCAACGCCGGGTGCGGACGCTGGGAGCGGTTGGCCTGGCGGGTGCGCGCCCGCTATTCTTGGCGCTCGGGAGGGAGCAGACATGGCGGATGAGATCAAGGTAGCCTTCGCCGGAGCGCGCCGCTCGCGCTCGTTCTTCCCCGCCTTTCGGGCCCACCCGGACACGCGCCTGGTCGCCGTCTGCGACGTTGATGAGGCGGTGCTGGACGAGGCGGCCGCCGCGGCAGGCGTGTCCGCCCGCTACACCGTCTTCGGACGCATGTTGGACGAGGCTCGGCCGGACGCCGTGGTGGTGGCCACGCCCATGCAGCACCACGCCTCTCAGGCTATCGCCGCGCTGGAGCGCGACATCAGCGTCCTCTCCGAGGTGACCGCCTGCGTCAGCATGGACGAGGCGCGCTGGCTGGTGCAGGCCTGCGGTCGTAGCCGCGGCAGCTACATGATGGCGGAGAACTACACCTACATGAAGCCCAACGTGCTGGTGCGCGCGCTGGTGCAGGCGGGCCTGTTTGGTGACCCGTACTACGCCGAGGGGGAGTACCTGCACGCCCTGCCCGAGCGGCAGCGCGACGCTCAGGGACGCCCCACCTGGCGCTACTACTGGCAGACGGGCATTAACGGGGCCACCTATCCCACCCACAGCCTTGGTCCCTGCCTGCAGTGGATCGGCGAGCGGGCGGAGCGCGTCAGCTGCATCGGGACCGGCCGCCGCACCCACCCGGAACATGCCATCGAGGACACGGTGCTCTTGCTGGGCAAGACGGCCTCCGGCAAGCTCATCCGCACCCGGCTGGACATGCTCTCCCAGCGGCCCCACGCCATGACCAACTACGCCCTTCAGGGCACCAAGGGCGCCTACGAGAGCGCTCGCCGCGCCGGCGAGGGCAACTGGATCTGGCTCCAGGACCTCTGTGACGACCCCAACCGCTGGGTGCCGCTGGAATCGCTGGAGGCGGAGTACCTGCCCGAGATCTGGCGCGACCCCCCGGCAGAGGCGCTCCAGGCCGGCCACGGCGGCGGGGACTACTTCGAGGTGATGGACTTCGTGGCCGCCGTCAAGGGGGAGGGCGCCCCGGCGGTGGGCATCCACGAGGCCCTGGACATGACGCTGCCCGGCCTGGTGAGCCAGCAGTCCATCGAGAGACAGGGTGAGTGGCTGCAAGTGCCGGATTCGCGGCTGTGGTAGGGCAGGTGCGCAGTGGACAACCTGTGGACAACCGCCCATATAACTGTCGATAACGCTCGTTTACTGTTGATAACTTATGCCGTGGGCGGAGCATGCCGGTTAGCCCACGCGGGAGGTTGTGGATGACCGTAGTCGCCAAGAACCGCAATCCCGGCTGCCTGATTCAGATCCTGTGGTTCGCCTTGGTCGGCTGGTGGGCGGGACAGGCGTGGATCGCCGCCGCCTACGTATGCATGGTCACCATCATCGGCATTCCCGTCGGGATCGCCATGCTCAACTACCTGCCCAAGGTCATGGCCCTGCGCGATCCGAGCGAAGTTGCCGTCACCCTGACCTACGACGGCGGCCGCGCTCGGGTCACGCGGGTGGGTTCGGCGCCGCAGCACTGGTTCATAGTGCGAGCGCTCTACTTCGTCCTCATCGGCTGGTGGGTGACCGGCCTGTGGATGGAGGCGGCCTACGCCCTGGCCATGACGTACATCGGGCTGCCGCTCGCTTTTTGGATGTTCGACCGCGTTCCCGGCCTGCTGACACTGAAGCGCTGAGGGTGTCCGGCCGTCTTGCCAGTACTGACATGAGTTAGTCGGAGGATCAGATGAGGGAAGTAGACGTACTGATAGTGGGTGGTAGCGTGGCGGGGAGCATCGCCGCCGTGACGGCACGCCGGCACTACCCCGATGTAAGCATCCTGGTGGTCCGCCCGGAGCCGGAGACCGTCATTCCCTGCGGCATACCCTACCTGTTCGGCACACTGGGCTCCTGCGACCTCAACCTGATGCCGTCGGATCGCCTGCCGGCCCATAACGTGGATCTGCTGATTGATCGGGTGCAGAGCTTCGACCGGGCGGCGCACACGGCCGTCACCGAGGGGGGCGAGACCATCGCCTGGACGCGGCTGCTGCTGGCCACCGGCTCGACGCCGGTGGTGCCGCCCATCCCTGGAGCCGACCTGCCCGGCGTCTTCCAGGTGGTGAAGCAGGTGGAATACCTGGAGCGGGCGCTGGCCGCCATGCGGGAGTCGAAGAATGTCGTCTTCGTCGGCTGCGGGCTCATCGGCCTGGAGCTGGCGGAGGAGTTCCGCAAGAAGGACCTGAACGTCACCGTCGTCGAGATGATGTCCCGCTGCCTGGAGATGGTCTTCGACGAGGAAGTGTCGCGGGTGGCGGAGGCCGAGATCGCCAAGCGGGGCATCGGCCTGCGCACGGGCGCGCGCGTGACCGCTATCGAAGGCGATGGCAGGGCAGAGACGGTGGTGCTGGACAGCGGCGAACGTCTGCCGGCGGACTTGGTCGTGTTCGGGATCGGCGTGCGCCCCAACGCGGAACTGGCGGAGACGGCCGGTCTGCAGGTCAACCGCGGCGGCGTCTGGGTGGACCGGTTCATGCGCACCAGCGACGCTGCCATCTTCGCCGCCGGCGACTGCGCCACCAAGACGTCCTTCCTCTCCGGGGGACCGTCGGGAGTGCGACTGGCGTCAGTCGCCTCGGCGGAGGCGCGGGTGGCGGGGGCGAACCTCTTCGACCTGCGGCGCGAGTTCCCCGGCGTCGTGGGGGCCTACTCCACCAAGATCTGCGGAGTAGGGATGGGCATGGCTGGAGTGGACGAGAAAGGGGCGCGGGCACTGGGCATGGACTGCGTAGTGGGCGCTGCCCAAGCCACCGACAAGCACCCCAAGAGCATGCCCGGCGCCGTCATGACCAAGGTCAAGCTGGTGTTCCGGTGCCACGACCGTGTTCTCATCGGTGGGCAGGTGCTGGGAGGCGACACCACCGGCGAGATGGTCAACGCCATCGCGGCGATGATCCAGGGTGGCTTCACGGTGGATCAGGTGGCGCTGGTGCAGGTGGGCACCCACCCGGCGCTTACCGCGTCGCCGGGGCACCATCAGATCTTCAACGCCGCCGAGATGGCCCTGGTGCAGATGCGCGGTCGGTAGGGGCGCCGCAGCCGGGCTCCGGTGTCATTCCGAGCTAGTTCACGGAGCAGCCGTGAATGTAGCGAGGAGTCTACCGCCATCCACAGTCGCAGAAGCAGGGGCGCACGGCAGTGCGTCCCTAGAGCCGTCGTCGCTCAGGTGCAAGCGCGCTCGGCGCCGTGAGTGCTCGGGTGGTAGTGGACGTGCACCCGGCGCACTAGGTCGAGGCGATCCAGCAGCCTCCGCTCCACGTCGGAAGCGATGCTGTGGCCCTGGGCCACCGTGAGCGCGCCGTCCACGCCGATGGTGAGGGCAACGACCAGGTAGGGGCCGAAGCGGTGGGCGCGGATCTCCTCCACCTCATCCAGGCCGGCGACATCGGAGAGAGCCTCACAGATGCTCAGCGAGAGTTCGTTGCCGGGAACGGCGTCCATCAGGTCGGCGGAGGACTCGCGCAGGATCTCCACGCCGGTGCGGAGGATGATGAGGGCGACGAGGGCCCCCACCAGCGGGTCCACCCAGACGAACCCCTGCCGACCGAAGAAGATGCCGACGGCGGCCGCGCCGGCGGAGAAGATGTCGTTGCGGTGATCGGAGGCGAGGGCGAGCACGGCGCTGCTGCCGGTGCGACGGCCGATGCGAAAGGTGTAGGCGGTGAGGCCGACCTTGAGCGCCACCGTCGCCAGCGCCACCCAGAGGGCAGCGGGCGCGGCTCCGGAGAGCGTCAGGGCACCGGTGAAGACGTCGTAGACGTTGTTGATGGCGTCCCAGAAGATGCCCACCGCCGTGGTGATGACGAAGGAGCCGACCACGAGGGCGGCGATGGTTTCCAGTTGGCTGTGGCCGTAGGGATGCTCGGGATCGGCGGGCTTGCGGGACAGCCCTACGAAGATGCGCACCACCACCAGGTAGGCGACGTCCGAGGTGGAGTTGATGCCGTCGGCGAGGAGGGCGGGACTGTGGCCCATGATGCCAACCAGCGTCTTGACCCCGGCCAGCACCACATTGGTCGCCAGGCCTAGGTTGATGGCCGCCAGGTTGTCGTTCTGCCTCTGCTCCGACATCCGACACCGTCCTCTCTCGCCCGCAATGTGCGCTCGGGCCTATCGTAGGTCCGGCTGCCTTCCCGGCGCCAAACCGCCGTGCGAGTCGGTGAGAAACCGGCAGGCCCGAACGAGAGCGGTCTCGAAGTCGGCGGAGCCGTCGAAGTAGGCGAGGCCGGACTGAGCGCATTGCCGTTCCAGAAAGCGGCTGAAGCGCACCATGTCGGCGACGTAGTCAAGCACCTCGACATCACCGTAGTCAGCCAGCCAGTCCCGTTCCGTCGTCCGCAGGTTCGCCAGCTTGCGCACCGGGTCCACCCGCGCGTAGCCGATGAAGCAGGCGCGCACCCGGCCGGGATACTCCTGCATCAAGGCGTGTGCCTGCCGGGGCAGCAGGGCATCGCCCTCCAGGAGGTAGGTAGGGTGGGTGGGCTCCTCCTCGAGAAGGTTGACAGCCATGGCGTGGACCAGGGGCCAGAGCCGTGCCGCCCGGACCTCAGGGGTGTCGTCGGGATTGAGCCGGAAGGCGGGGTACCCGCGCACCAGACCCATCATCAGGACGTCCAGGGAGAAGTAGGGGACGGCGTGCTCCTCCAGCAGGCGGCGGGCCACGGTGGACTTGCCCGCGCGCGAGGCGCCACCTAGTAGATAGAGCATGGGGACGTTCCCTCTGTGCTGCTAGTCGAAGCGCATGAAGCGGCGCACCGTCTGGACGAACTCGGCCGGGGAGGGGTGGTAGGGATGGATGCGTTGTTTGATGGCATAGCCCTTCCATAGTTTGTACGCCAGGCGATAGAGCGGATTGCGCGGCAAGCGGATGAGCCGCTTGATCAGTGGCAGGGCGCGCGGCCACTCGACCGCGATGGCGAAGAGGTGGTTCAGATTCTCCAGCTCGCGCTTGGTGTCGGGGTCAAAGTTGAGGATGGTGCTGTCCCAGGCCGACGACCCGATGTCGTCCACCTCGCCACACATGAGTCCCTGCTCGCGGGCGAAGTCCCCCAGCGCGGTACGCGGGTAGGGCTGATAGAGGAAGGAGTTGGCGTAGGCGGGGCGGCAGGCCAGGTTCAACTCGAGCGTCGCCAGGTCGGACTCGCGGGTGCCGGTGGGCAGGCCGAGCATGTTGGTGGTGATGAACTGGATGCTGGCCAGGCGCAGCAGGTGGGCCGCTTTGAGGATCTGGTCGCGACTCAGCCGGCGGCCGAGGACGCGGTTGCGCATCTCGTCGTCGCCGGACTCCAACCCCATACCGACGCTGACGCAGCCGGCCTCCCGTAGCAGGCCGACGACCTCTTCATTGACCAGGTTTGGCCGCACGTTGCAGAAGAAGGGCAGGCCGATCTCGCTCGGATAACGAGCGCAGAACTCCCGTAGCCAATCCAGCGGCCAGATGAAGGTGTCGTCGAGGAAGACGACGAACTGGAGCGGGTACCCGTCGCGGACCCAGCGCAACTCCTCCAGCACCTTGTCCACGCTGCGGCGCCGCACCACGTTGCCCTTGCCCCGGTAGAGTTCCTGGTAAGCTTGGTTGTAGCAGTAGGCACAGTTGTAGGGGCAGCCGCGCCCGGTGATGAAGTGCTTGAGGCCGCTCTTGCGGGTGAAGGAGTCCTTGTCGAACACCAGGCGGTGATCGGGGGGCGGCAGGCTATCCAGGTCGGGCGTGGGCGGGCGGATGGGGTTGCGGTGGATGGTGCCTTCGGTGTCTTTCACCCACCAGTTGCGGATGCCGGTGATGGGCGCACAGGCGGCCAGTGCGTTCACCAACTCCACTAACGCCTCTTCCCCCTCGCCCAGGCAGATGGCGTCTACGCCCTCGGCCTCGATCATCTCCGGGAAGTAGGTGGGGTGGGGCCCGCCAAAGACGGAGAGGGCGTCCACCCGGGCGCGCAGGCGCCGGTTGAGGTCCAGGTAGTATCCCTGGGAGCCGGTGGTGACGCTGTAGCCCAGTACGTCGGGGCGGTAGTCGAGGGCGAAGCGGACGGGGTCCTCCTGGGCCGCTACGGTGAGGGCGACCTCGTGTCCGGCCGCCTTGAGGGCGCTGCTGAGGTGCAGGATGCCCTGCGGCTCGTAGTCTATCTGCTTGAGGACGAAGAGGACCCGCACGCTCACCCCCGGGGCCGGTGGGCCCGGCGACATGCTAGCGGGGCGGGCGGGGCGGCGCAAAGCGGGGGGAGTCCGAGCCGTACTGGGAGCCCCGCCGTGGTTGGCGCCGGGCTGAAGCCGCGGCGCTACGAGTTGGCAAAGCCGGCCTACGCCGGCTCTGCCGTGTCCGCTGCTAGGCACGTCTCTGCCGTGTCCGCT
>ENA-UOUL01000460-UOUL01000460.1-bioreactor-metagenome-genome-assembly--contig:-NODE-460-length-69369-cov-6.176023_pt1 | contig 69369 bp, 52 predicted proteins | sample MGYA00249838_ERZ747220 | MGnify/ENA primary metagenome ERZ747220 (study PRJEB28778, sample SAMN05720191) | bioreactor metagenome | isolation source: Anaerobic biogas reactor | place: USA:Washington... | reverse complement strand
TCCTCCACCGGTCGGCCGCCCAGGCCAGCGCGATCCCTGCAAAATCCGCCGCAAGGTCGAAGGGGCTGGCGGTGCGCCGCGGCGACCAGCCCTGGGCCAGTTCCTCCAGCAGGGCGACGAGGGCCACCAAAAGCGGCCCCAAGGGCAGCGCCACCCCGAGCACCCGCACCGTCCGGCGGTTCAGCGCCCGGTGCAGCAGGTAGGCGGCGATCCCCAGCAGGACGACATGCCCGATGGTGTCGTAGGCGGGGATGTAGGCGATCTCGGCGGGAATGTGGCCGAGATACGCCAGGGCGATGATGCTGACCAAGAGGGCGAGATAGACGAGAAACGCGATCGTCCACACGGCAGGGGCCCTTCTCTACACGCTTCGTTCCACAAAGAACAGCGGGTCCCGCGCATACGCTGCCAGCGCTGCCTCCCACATGGGCGCGGCGCGGACCAGATGGGCCTCCGCCTGCAACGCCTGCCCCTGGCGAATCCAGCCGCCCTCGTGGACCAGCGCGATCCGGTCGTAGCGCTGGCGATAGCCGGAAAAGTTGTGCCGCCGCACGCTCATGGTCGTCTCGCGCCCGTCGGCGTGGATGATGCGGTAGGTGAGGGTCGGGCCAAAGAGGTAGGGCGGCTGGGCGACCTCTTCCACGGCGTGCATGGAGGTGTTGGGACGCAGCCCGCAGCCGAGGAAGAGGATGCTCCCATCCACGGCGGGGAGCTTGCGCCAGGGAGAATGGGGGCCGCAGGGCGTGTCGTCCAGGTGGTGCTCGCCCAGGAGAGCCGCAGCCTGGGGGCCGACGCCGCCCATGGAGTGGGTGGGGTTGACGCTGCGCAGCGTGCCGGGGCGGGTGCGGAAATGCTCCGGGATGACGCCGATGCAACTGGGCGTGCGGGCCACGTCAAAGACCGGGTTGGCGGCGTGGACGGTGGCATAGCTCAGGGCGGGGAGGAGCAGCGTCCCCTCGGGCCCCAGCGCCTCGAGCAGGCCGAGGATGACGGTCTCGGGGCCGCCGGGGACATAGCCCAGGGCGCTAAGGGAGGAATGGACGAGGAGCGCGCTCCCCGGTCGCACGCCCAGGGCCAGCATGTCCTCGGCGAGGCGGTGTTGGTGGGTGTATTCGGTCATGGCAGGCTCCAGCATGGGATGGGTAGATTCTAGGCGGATTCGCGACGGGCGCAAGCGCGCGGGGCGCCTACAGGGCCAGGTACCAGACCAGCATCACCTCGTGGGCGACCGGGGGGTGCAGCCAGTAGGCGTAGCGGTTGATCTCGCCGAGGTGGCAGCCCTGGGCGCGATAGAAGCGGCAGGCCGCCACGTTGATGTTCTGGGTCTCGATCTTGAGCTGGGCGCAGCCGCGGGCGCGGGCCCATTCGCCAGCGCGGCGAAAGAGCATCCGGCCCACCCCCTCCCGCCGGCAATCGGGGCTCACGCGGATGTCCCACAGCACCGCCAAGTCGCGGCGTCCCGCCAGCATGTGGACGCCGGGCGTATCAAAGGCCACGGCGGCGGCGCCCACGGGCTGCCCGTCGCGTTCGGCGAGAAAGAAGGCCCAGTTGCGCACGTCGAATTGGCGCGGCCAGGCGCTGGGGAGCTCGCCCGTGGCGGGATCGTCGTAATCCTTGCGGTAGGGCGGCTCCACGGGCCGCAGGCGCAGCGACAGGCCGCCCAGGCCGCCGTCGCGCCCCTCCACCTCCAGCATCTCCCGCACGTCGAAGGCGATGGAGACCTGGCCGTAGCGGTCCAGTTCCTCGGGGCCGATCTCGCGCACGGCGATGGTCACGGCTCCTCTCCTTCGGCGGCCTGGACCAGCCGATAGAGCGGCGCGCGGCCCGCCATGCCCGCGCGCGTGGCGAGGCCGAGCTTGCGCAGGCAATAGGCGGCGCGCTGCGCCTGGGGCAGCCGGACGCCCATCTGGCGGGCCAGGGAGCGAGCGGTGAAGGGCTGCTCCAGGTCGGTCGGGAGGAGCGCCAGCAGGTCGGCGCGGCCGCGGAAGCGGACCAGCCTATCCACGCCCAGCAAGCGGCGCTCCACCAGGCTGACGCCGCGGCGCCGCCAGCTCCCCCGCCCGTCGGCGCAGCGCACGTCCTCCTCCTGCGTCATCGCCACGACGATGGTCAGGTTGGGGTGGTCGAGCAGGGTTGGCAGGCGCACCAGCTCGTCAAAGAGGTCGGCGGGCTGGCCGCGCTTGGGCGAGCGGCGGCGCCCCAGCTCGTGGCCATCGGCGGGGTCGAGCTGGACGATCCACTTGACGGCGGCGACGGGATAGACCAGCTCGACGGGGTGGTCGGCGAGCAGCGCCTGGAGCTTGGCGCGGATGAGGCCGAAATGCCGCGTCTGCACCTCGATCAGGAGGTCGCCGCGGACGATATCCACGACATAGCCGCCCACGGGGGACTCGAGCAGGTCGCCGGGCTGGGCCAGGTAGGCCTTGAGCCCGGCGTGGAGGGCGCTTTCGTTCTCGAGGCCGATGTTACTGCCCATATCCCGCATTCACATAGTTGCTATCCGCGTCCGGCCCGTGGCCCAATTCAGCCAGCCGCCGCCGAAAGTCGGCGACGGCGCCGGCGTACTCGGGCGCGTCGATGACGTTGGTCAACTCGCCGGGATCGCGGGCCAGGTCGAAGAGGACCTCGGGCATGTCGGGGCCATAGTATTGGTACTTGAGCCCGCCCTGCTTGATCATCAGGTTGCGGGCGCCGAACTGGGAGACGGCCTCGTCGGACCAGCCGGCGGCGCGGCCTTCCATGAGCGGCACCAGGCTGCGGCTATCCAGCCCGGGCGGGGTGGGCAACCCGGCCAGGTCGCAGAGGGTGGCAAAGAGGTCGCACTGGCTGACGTTCTGCGTCACCGCCGCGCCGCTGGGAAGGCGCCGGGGCCAGCGGATGATCAGCGGCACGCGGGCGCTGGCTTCGTAGAACTTTTGCTTTTCCCAGATGCCGTGCTCGCCCAGCATGTCGCCATGGTCGCTGGTGTAGACGATGATCCAGTCGTCCAGGTCCTGCCCGGCATCGTCCAGGGCCTCCAGCACACGGCCAAAGGCGTCGTCCACCGCTTCGATCATGCCGTAATAGGCGGCCGTGGCGCGGCGGATATCGCGCGCGGAGGCGTCGATGCCGGGGCGGACCTGCCGCTGGCCCAGGAAGGGGTGGTCGGAGGGGGTCTGGCCCAAGAACGGCTGCACCCGGCTCAGATAATACTTGAAGCGCCGTTCGTCGGTGAAGAAAGGATAGTGCGGCTGCAGCAGGCTCAGCTTGAGCAGGAGCGGCTGCTGCGGCTGCTCGCGATCATAGTAGGGGTCGAGAAAGTGCCGCTCGATCGCCTCCAGCGCGCCGGCCAGCGCCAGGTCGTCGCGTTTCTGGTAGGGGCCGTGGGCGACCCCGGCGCGCTGAATCTCTTTGGCGTCCGACCACTTGACCTCGCGCGTCTCGCGGGTGTAGCGGGCGAACTCGGCGGGCTCGCGGCCCTCGAGGTAGCGCGCATCCACATGGCAATCCCCGGCGATGCGGTCGGTCCAACCCTGCATCTGGTCGGTGCCCACATGGTGCAGTTTGCCGCAGCAGACGGTGGCATAGGCGTACTGGGCAAAGCGCCGGGCGAAGGTCATGGCGCCCGGGGCCAAGTCTTGCCCAAAGTGCTCGCAACGGCAGGTCCGCGGGAGCTGGCCCGCCATCATGCATTGCCGGCCGGGGATGCAAATGGGCGAGGGCGCGTAGGCGCTGGAGAACACCACGCCGGTGCGCGCCAGCTCGTCCAGCGTCGGGGTGCGGATCACCGCGTTGCCCTCATAGCCTGCGACGTCGGCGCGGTGCTCGTCGCTCATCAGGAAAAGGATGTTGGGACGCTCGGCCATCGGGTCGCCTCCTCAGTCTCGAATGTGGATGGGATAGGCGCCATAGTCCAGCGCGGCCTGAACGTAGGCATCGATGTTGTCCAGGAATTTGAGCATTTGGTCCGCGTTCTGCGCCGAGTCGGTGCCGCCGTGCAACCCGCCGGGGCGGAGGGTAAAGCCGCCCCCTGGGGCCGCGGCGCGGATCGCCTCCCGGACCTCGCGGCGGACCTCGGCGCGGGACATGAACAGAAAGTTCTGCGAGGCGACATTGCCGGAAAGGAGCATCCGGTCGCCCACCAGCCGCTTGGCCGCGGCCAGGTCCACGTCGCCGAAAGGTGCATGCTCGAGCGGCTCCAGCGAGTCGATGCCCATCTCGGCGAACTGGCGCAGATACCTCATGCAATTGCCGTGGCAGTGGGCGCGCATCCTGCCGCCGATGCGATGCACCGCGTCGTTGACGTGCTGGTCATAGGGGAAGACGAACTCGTCAAAGAGGCGCGGGCCCATCCAGGGCGGGGTGAGCATCTCGTGGGCGGTGACGCCAAAGTAGCGGCCCGTCCCGAGGGCGCCCATGGCGGCGACCGCCTCGGCCACCTGGCGATTGCTCGCCTCCAAGAAGCGGTGGATGACCTCGGGCATGGCGAGGAACCAGCTATAGACCTCGGTGAGGTTGGCGTTGCGGACCAGCCAGCCCAGGGGGTGCAGCGTGTACACCAGCGGCAGGCCGCGGTTGCCCAGCTCGGCGGTGCAGCGGTCCAGGTTAGCAAGGTTGAGCGGGATGGGCTCGCGCGGCGCGTCAGCGAGGCGGATCATCTCGTCCGGGGTCTCGATGTAGCGGCGCTCCCAGAGGTAGTCGCTGGGGGCGAGGGTGACGTGCTGGTGCTTGGTGAGGGCATGGAACTCGCCGGCCGCGGTGCGGTGGACCCGGCGCAGGCGATAGTAATCGCCTGGGACGTTCTCGATCACCTCTTCGGTATAGGCGGTGCGGAGGCCGCAAAAGCCCGAGTCAAAGCCCGAGACGTTCCGAAAGTGGTCGGCCTGGGTATCCACGAACTCGACGAGGCGCTGGGCCTCGGGAAAGGCGCGAGCCGCCTCGGCCAGGCCGATCTCGATGGGCACCCGGTCCGGCTCGCGGAAGGACCAGGCGGTGAGGAGCCTGGTCCTGGAGTCCATGACGGTCATGTCGTCTCCCGATCTTGGCGGCCGAGCCCCGGCTGGCCGGCCAGTAGCTTGCCCGCCTCGGCCAGCAGCCAGCTCTGGAAAGCGGGGATCCCCTCCCGGAGACGCGCGGCGGCGTTGACCTGCACCCAGATGACGAGGCGCTCCCGCTCTTTGGGCATCCGGCGCAGGTAGCGGGCGCGGAACCAGCGGTCGAACCAGCGCACCACGACGCCCTGCGCGCGGCTGACCAGCGCCGAAGCAGCCAGCCCCTGCAGGATGCAGGTGGTGCGCGCCAGGTCGCACAGGGGGTGGCCGGCGGTGGCGTCGAGCCAGTCGATGATCACGGCGCGGCGCCCGCAGAGCAGGACGTTCTTGGGGTGCAGGTCGCCGTGGCAGAGCTGGTCGCCATCGGGCAGCGTGTCCAGCGCCCGCAGGGCCGCCTCGCGCACGGCGGGCGGGAGGGCCGGGGCGGCGCCGAGGGTGAACCGGAGCCGCTCGCGCTGGCGCGGCAGGCCGGGCATGCCGCGCACGGCGTGGACGGCGAGGTGCAGGTCGGCGAGCTGGCGGGCGTAGCGCCAGGCCAGCCAGGGGCGGCGGGCCAGCGCATCGAGCAGGTCCGGGCCATCCACCCGCTCAAAGACCAGGCCTTGCCGCCCGGCAACCTCGACCCGCTCGCCCAGGGCGGGGACCGGGAGCCCGGCGGCTTGCAGCGCCGCCCCGAGCAGGGCCTCGCGCTCCGCGAGGACGGGCGGGAACTCGGGGCGGTAGAGCTTGAGCACCCGCCCCTCGCCCCAGGCATAGATCTCGGCGGTGCGTCCTTCGGCGATGGGCGGGCCCAGAGTCAAGGTGGCAACTCCTTAGAGGTCTCTCTTGCGCCGCTCTGGCAGGGGCGATTCGGTAGGGGTGATTTGGTGGGGGCAATCTGGCGGGGGCAATTCATGAATTGCCCCTGCCGGCCCGCAACCAAGAGACCCCTATTTGCGCGGCTTGCCAAAGATGGCGGCGATTCGCTTCATGTCGAACTTGTCGGTCCGGTCATAGTTGTAGACGCCGTTCTGCTCTTGCTCCACGTCGGTGAGCTGGGTGTAGCAAAAGCCGCAGATGTGCGGGTAGCTGAGGATGGCGTCCACCTGGCCCTCCAGCCGGGTGTAGAGCTCCTCCACGGTGGTCGGGCCCGCGCCATAGCCCCAGGAGTTGCCCGCCCAGACGCGGTCCGGCGAGGGGATCCACTTGATGCCGCCGAACTCATCCACCAGGTAGGGCTGGCCCGCGTAGGCCGGCTCCAGCTCCGGGTAGCAGCGCCAGGGCTGCCCGCCGTCGTCCAGCGCCAGCTTTTCCGCGAGCTTGGCGGGGTCTTGCTCGTAGGTGTGCACCGTCCACAGGTCGGTCTTGACGTGGACATAGCCGGAGGCGTCGTTGACCGGCCGGGTGGGGTCCAGCGCCTTGGTCAGGTTGTAGGCGTCGGCGTGGAGGCGGCCATGCTGGCGGCCATCGCCCACGTCGCGGGTCTCGTTGAAAGGCGTCCAGGCGATGATGGACGGGTGGTTGCGGTCGCGCTGCACGATCTCGGCCCACTCGCTGAGGAAATTGCGCGCGCTTAGCTCGTCCTTGACGTCCAGGCCCCAACTGGAGGACTCGCCCCAGGTGAGGTAGCCGAGGGTGTCCGCCCAATAGTGGAAGCGCTCCTCAAAGACCTTCTGGTGGAGCCGCGCGCCGTTAAAGCCGGCCTGCTTGGCCAGGGCGATGTCTTGCTTGAGCGCGTCGTCGTCGGGCGCGGTCCAGATGCCGTCGGGATAGAAGCCCTGGTCCAGCACCAGCCGCAGATAGATCGGCTCGTTATTCAGCATGACCTGGTTGCCCTCGACATGCACCTTGCGGAGCCCGGCATAGCCGTCCACGCGGTCCACGACCTCCTGGCCGTCCATGACCATAAAGACCATCTGGTAGAGGTAGGGCGAATCGGGCCACCAGAGCTGCGGCTCGCGCAGGGGGAGGTTGCGGGGCACGCCGTCCACCGCCGGGGCCTCGGCCTCGCTCACCACGGCGAACCTTTCGCGGGCCACGGCGCGGAAGCGCAGCCCCTTCTTGACAGCATAGAACTTGGGGATCACCACAAACCGCCGGGCCTCCAGGTCGGGGATGATCTGCACGCTCTCCAGGCCGTAGGGCGAGACCGGCTCCATCCAGACGGTCTGCCAGATGCCGGTGGTGCGGGTATAGTGGCAGCGGCGCGAGGCATAGTCGGGGCACTGCTTGCCGCCCGGCTGGGAGCCGGAGCGGGTGTCGTCGCGGACATAGACCACCAGGTTGTGGGTGTTCCCGGGCTTGACGTGGCGGGTGATGTCATAGCTGAACGAGCTGGTCCCGCCATAGTGCCGCCCCACCGAGACGCCGTCGATAAAGACCTCGCTCTCCCAGTCCACGCCGCCAAAGTGCAGGATGATCCGCTGGCCTTCCCACTCGGCGGGGATGGCGAGCGGGCGGTGGTACCACATCATCTCGATGAAATCGGTATGGCCCACGCCGGAGAGCTTGCTCTCGGGGCAAAAGGGGACGATGATCTCGCGGTCAAAGCCGGTGCTGTGGGCCCAGCCGCGCTGCATCCCCGACTTGCCGGGGTCGAAGGCAAAGGTCCAGGGGCCGTTGAGGTTGACCCACGCCTCCCGCGTGAACTGCGGGCGCGGGTACTCGGGCCGGGGGATGGTTGGTTGGTTCTCGGACATGCTCTATTCCTCCGTAGATAGTGATGCAGGGTGCTGCCGATCCTCATCTATAGCGTCAGGCCCAGGCTCCACGCCACGGAACGGACGTGGGCGGCGGCCTGGTCGTATTCAGCCTCGCTGCGCAGGTGCTCCAGCATAAAGGGCGTGTCGGGGTCGAGCCGGCTCACCTCGTGGATGTACGTGACATAATCGAGACGGCCGGTTCCGGCGGGCGTCTCCTCCAGGTGCACCGTCAGCCCCTCGCGGAGCGCGATGTCCTTGACGTGGCAGGAGGCGATGTGCGGCCCGAGCTGGCGCACGAACTCGCGGATCAGCGCGCCGTTATTATAGTAACGTTGCGGGCTATTGACAATGTTGACCGGGTCAAAGTGCACGCCGAACATGGGGCGGTCGATGGCGGCGAGGAGCGCCTGGTAGCTCTCCACCGAGTCGGGGTACATGTAGGGCATGTCCTCCAGCGCCCATTTGGCCCGGCGGGGCCGCACGTCGTCGATGATCTCGCGGCAGACAGCGACGATCATCTCGAAGGTCTCGGGGGTGAGGTTGTCGTCGTGGGGGCCGTCCCAGCGCTCGCCGCGCGAGCCCGCCACGTTGACGCAGCAGCGCGCGCCGATCTCGTCGGCGAAGGCCAGGGCGGCCTTGCTCGCCTCGAGGCTGGCGCGGCGCACGGCGGGGTCGGGGTGCAGGGGGTTTTTGCCCCAGGCGCCCACCTCGGCGATGACGATATCGGCGTCGCGAGCGGCCTGGGCGTAGGCGGCGATCTCGGCGGGGTCGGCCCCCACCTTGAGCGGGCAATAGGCGGCGCGGTAGCCTTTGGCGCGCACCGCGGCGACCCACGAGGCGGGGTCGGTGTGGCGATAGACAGGCGCTCCGAATCTCATGGATGGTTCTCCTTTCCCGAAGAGGCATCGGTCGGCTCGGCCCAGATTATACGCGGATCGGGGGGAAGCGGAAAGCGTCCGGCTGCGGCGAGCCGCAGCCGGACGCTTGGCAGGGGCGACGGGGCGGCGCTCCGCCGCCCCCATATATGCGCCTATCGCGCGATGGTCAGGGCGCCCTTGAGTGTCCAGCCGGTGTCGCCATCGGCTCCAGGGAACCCGTCGCGAGCCCGCATATAGACGTAGTGAGAGCCCGCAAACCCGGATTTGAGCTCCACGCGCCAGCGCACGATCTGCGTGCGCGCGTCGGCCGCGCCGGCGCTGGTGTACTGCATGATGACCTTGACCGCGCTGTTCTCCAGGGACTCGCCGGCCGCGCCGCCGGGGATGCCCACGCCCCAGGTGGTCCCCGCCGAGTCGGCCAGGTACATGAGGTTGGTGGCCTGCTCATACTTTAGATAGATGGCGCCCGCGCCGAACTCGCCGCTGGGGGGAGCGTTGGCGATTGCCAGGTACATCGTCTCCAGGTTGGCCAGACCGTCGGCGTCGAAATAGCGGGGATCGAGGGTGATGCGCTGGCCGCTGGGCACGGTCGAGTTGATGGCAGCCGGGGGGAGCAGCGTGGGCTGGCGGTTGATGATCCAGTTGCCGTGCCCGTCCCAGCCGGCAAACCCGTCCGCGCTCTCCGCCCGTAGGTAGACGCCGTGCTCTTTGCCGCTGTTGCGATAGCTGGGCGTGAAGGCCCAGGTGACGGTGAGGGTGTCGGCGCTGGTTAGCACCTGGGACTGGCCATAGTCCAGCGTGGCAAAGGCGGTGCGGACGGCGCCTGGCGCTTCCGGGGCGCCGCCGCCCTCCCAGCCGGTGTCATCCGGGAGACGCAGCCACAAGCGGTTGGCCGCGACCTCGTAGCGCAGATAGACGCCGCCAGTGAGGATGCCGCCCGGGGAGAGGAGGAAATAGACGTTATCCAGGTCGTCCCAGCCGTTGGCATCCGAATACACGCTGGTAAAGGTGAGCAGCGTCCCCGGCGCCGAGTAGCCCGCGTCCGGCGAGGCGCTTACCGTCGCGGGCGGCACGCAGACCTCGCCGGTGCGCTGCAGGTCGGGAATGCCCGTCAGCCAAGTCTGAAAGCCTGTGTCCGGCGGCTCGCAGAGGTTGGTGCCGCCAAAGTAAAAGCTGCCCAAGTGCAGGCTCGCCAGACTCAAGGGCAGCGGCCCACCCAGTGGGTTGCCACCTAGGATGAGAGACGTCAGGCTGGCGAGGCTGCCCAGCTCGGGCGGGATCCTCCCACCGAGTTGGTTGGCGTACAAGGAGATCTCCTGCAGGCTGGACAGGTTCGCCAGTTCGGGTGGGATGACCCCGCCCAGCGGGTTGTAGGACAGGCGGAGCTTTTGCAGGCTGGCGAGGTTGCCCAGCGCGGACGGGATGCCCCCGCTGAGCTGGTTGTTGTTCAGGAAGAGCTCCCGCAAGCTGGCGAGGCCGCCCAGCTCGGGCGGGATGCCCCCACTCAGTTGGTTGCCGGGCAGGTAGAGCGCTTCCAGGTTGGCCAAGCCGCCCAGCTCCGGCGGGATGCTCCCGCTCAACTGGTTGCTCCATAGGTTGAGCGACTCCAAGCTGGCCAGGTCGCCCATCTCGGGCGGGATGCTCCCGCTCAGGTGGTTATCGTTCAAAGCGAGAGCCACGACATGCCCCCCGCCACAGGTCACGCCGTACCAACTGCAGGGCGTCGTCGTGGCCATCCAGCCGGTATGGTTGGTCCAGTTGGGGCCGTCGGTGCTGCGGTAGAGCGCCATGAGCGCCTGATGCTCGGTCCAGGGGATCTCGGTCACCGGCGACCACACGTTCGCCGAGATGCCGCCCGTTCCGGGATGGGTGGCGCCGCCTCCCAGGCCGCCTGGGCCCAGGTCAAAGCTGGCGCCCTGCAAGGTCGGAAACGACCCGCCGGCGATGGCGATGCCGACGGAAGGCCCACCGCCTCCGCCGCCGCCCATGCCGCCATGGCCGCCGGCCCCGCCGTTGCCGCCACGCCCGCCGTTGGAGCCATCGTCCTGCTCGGAGAATCCCCCGTAAGGGTTGCCCGCGTTGGGGCGAGCGGGGTCGCCACCCCAGCCTCCCATGCCGCCGGGGCCGCCGATCTGTCCAGCCCCGCCGTTGCCGCCGTTCCCGCCCCCCTGCGTGACCAGGTTCGAGTCCCTGATGGTCGCGTCGCAGGCCCACAGGTAGATGGCGAAGGAGCCGCCGCCGGTCTCGCCGCCTCCGCCGCCCCCACCGCCTCCGCCGCCCGCGCCTCCGCCGGCCCCGCTGCCGCCATAGGAGTCGCAGTCAGCCTCGCCTCCGCCGCCTCCGCCACCCCCGCCTCCGCCAACGCCAGGCGCGCCCATTTGGCCGTTGCCCCCAGAAGGAGGCGCGTACCCCCCGGCCTGGCAATACGCCAACTGGTTGGGGTCCGCGCCCATGCCGGCGGCGCCATCCCCGCCCACGCTCCCGTCCGCGCCGGTGAAGTCGAGGTCCGGATCCCAGTTGCCCAGGTGAGGCGGAGTTCCCAAGCCGCCCGACGCACCGCCGGGGCTGACGCCTCCGGCATAGCCACCGGAGGGTCCGAGCCCTGCGTTTCCGCCTGCGCCTCCGCTCGCCACAGGAAAGAGCACGTTGGCGCCGGGCGCGCCGCCGCTAGGGCGAGAGCAAGTCTCGCAAAAGCCGCTGCTGTTCTCGCAACCGGGCTGGCCAGGCGAGCCGGGGCCGCCGACCGAAGGCATGGCCGTGGGCGTCGGCCCGGGCCTCCCAGGGCCGCCGGCTCCGGCGGCCACCGTCATGTCCACAATCTCGAGCCCGCCGGGGCACCCGTTCACGCGGATACCATAGGCGGACTCGCCGGACGAGGCGCCTTGGCCATGGAGGACTAACCCTTGCAGGGTCGTGTTCGTAGTGATACCCTCGGCGTAGAGGGCGCTTGCGGCGTTGACCTCCACGACTGGCGGCGCGCCGCCCTCCAGCCAGCTTACCGGGTCATAGCCGCCGCAGACCGAGACGCCATCCGGAAGCGCGATGGTGCCGGTCTCGCCATAGGGCCCGCTGGCGAGGTACACCACGCCATAGCCCAGGTCGAGCGCGCGGGCCAGGCCGCTGGAAAGCGTGCGCCGCGGTGAGACGGGGTCGCCCGGGTTCGCATCGAGCCCGAGCGGCGAGACGAACACGCCAGGGGCGCCCAACGTAGCGTTGGGCGCGCACACGGTGGAGAGCGTGCTGACATGCTCTCCTGTGGGAGCAGTCTCTGCCAACGATCGCGATGGCGCGGGCCAAGCTGCCGTCACCCAGACGCCGACGACAACGAGCGTGACGCAAAAGTTCAGCAACCTCTTCATGGTGTCCCCTTCCCAGCCCTGCTGAGGGTCTGCGCCAAAGTCTTGTTTTGTGCGAGCACGGCGCCAACTCGGCGGCCGCACCCTGCCTTGGCTATCTCGCCACGCCGATCAACCCTATGGTCCGCCTCCTTTCGCATGACGTTCGTCCTGAGCGATGACCACGGGCGCCTGATGTTCGTGGGGCCGCGCTTCGCCGGCCAGGCCACCCATGCGGTAGCCTCTCCACGCCAGTTGCGACAGGAGGAGAGGGCGCATGGTCGCGGCTGGGCGCGTCACGGGACGAGCGAACGCGATGGCGCGTTGCGGGCAGCAGAACAGACACAAGGGGAGCCAGTCGACGACTGCGGGCGTCGCGAGGAAGAGGATGCGGGCACGAGGCAGGCAATGGTCCATCGGATCACCTTTGAGGCCGCGGCAGCGCGGCCGATGAACACTGGCCTGGGGGAGGGCAAAAGGAAACGGGGGCTGCGATGCCCATGCCACTTTTAGGATAGCGCGAGATGGGGCAAATGTCAAGAGGCTTCACAACGGCGACCCGAGGCGCCGGGGCATGGGTGCTGCCCGAGCAGCTCATCCGTACGCGTTTCTTTCGCGGAAACGTCGGCAGGGCGATCTCTATGATCGCCCTGCCGACGAGAGGCCAGGCGGCTAGCTGAGCATCGCCGGCGGGCGCGAGGCACGCGCCCAGCCCGAGGGCGCCGGGCCCATCCACAGGCGCAGCGTGCCCCCGGCGAGCAGCTCGTCCAGCGTGAGGTAGGCGCGGTCCAGCGCCTGGCCGTTCCAGGCCGCCCGCTGCACATAGATGCGCTCGTCGCCGTTATCTATGGCCTCGATCCGCACCTTCGCCGAGCCGAAGCGGAGGGTGGCGGCGTCAAAGAGCGGGCTGCCGATGAGCATGAAGGGCTTGCCCGCCACGGGAAAGAGCCCGACGGCGTTCCAGACGTACCAGGAGGAGGTGCCGCCCGAGTCGTCGTTGCCCGGCAGCCCGCCGCGGCCGGTGGTGAACATGTAGCGCATCCCGGCGCGCACCACCTCGGCGGTGCGGTCGGGCCGCCCGGCATACGTATAGGCGTAGGGCGTCTCCATGTCCGGCTCGTTATTGAGCCCCTCGAAGCGGTTCAGCGAAAAGCCCCAGGCCATGGTCTCGCGGTCGCCGGGGACGACGGCCTGGCGCACCGGCGGCTGGCCGTAGCCGAAAAAGCGATCCAGCTCGTCCACAAAGGCCTGCTCGGAGGGGTAGAGGGCGATGCGCGCGGCCATGTCGTGCAGCAGGCGGAAGGAATAGTTCCAGGCGCCGCCCTCGTAATAGTCCGACTCGCCCAACCGGCCGGTGGCGGGGTCATAGACGTTGCGCCAGCGCCCGGCCAGCTCGGCCATCTCGGCGGCGAGCGCCGGCTCGCCCAGGGCGCGGGCCAGGTAGGCGACGCAGGCGCTGGCGTCGGCCAGGTCCAGGGCGTGGGTGAAGGAGCGCTCGGTGCGCCCCGTCGCCAGGAAATCGGCGTTGCGCGGGCGGCGGATATCGGCGGCCATCAGCCGCAGCGCGCGGGGCCAGTCGATGCCGGGCAGTCGGCGATGGAAGGCGTCGGCGATGGTGTGCAAAAAGAGCGAGCGGGCCTGGTTCTCGAAATCGTACCAGTCGTCGTTGAGCACGATGCCGTTGGGGAAGGCGCCGAGGTGCTCGGCCAGGCGCAGCATGCTGTTGACCGCCGGGACGCCCCATTCCGGGTAGAGCGAGAGCATCAGCGGGAGTTGCGTCTTGTACTGGTCCCAGAGCGTGGCAAAGTCCACATAGAACGGGGCGTCGTCCCAGAAGGGGCACTCGCCAGAGAAATCGGCGGGCTTGGCCAGGCTATGGTAGAGGCAGGAGTAAAAAACGTGGCGCTGCGCCTCGGTGCCGCCCTCCACCACGACGCGCTGGCAGCACTCCTCCCAGGCGGCGAGCGCCTCGGCGGCCACCTGTTCGAAGGAGCGGCCGCGGGCCTCGTCGAGGTTGGCGCGGGCCTGCGCATAGCTGCGCAGGGAAAAGCCCACGCGCAGCTCGACGGGCTGGCCCGCTGCCACAGCGAAAGCCCAACCAAAGGGCGCGCCGCCCTCGGGCGGGAGCTGCGGGAAGGAGAGCGCGCCCGCGCCGGTTTCCTGCCGGTCCACCCAGAGGCGGCAGCCGGAGGCGCCGCGCAGCTCAGCATGGACGTAGAGCGGGAACCCATGCATCACCACCATCCCCTGGGCGGCGTCGGGCGCGACGAGGGACATCTCGGCGCGGGAGGGGTGGCTGCCCATGCGGGGGAACTCGATCCCTCCGGCGGAGAGGTCGAGCGCCACCAGGGCCGGTCCCTCGCCGGGGATGGCGTAGCGGTGGAGCGCGGCGCGGCGGGCCACGGTCAGCTCGGCGCGGATGCCGGTCTCGCCCAGCGTGGCGGCGTAATAGCCGGGGCGCGCCGTCTCGTCGCGGAGCGGCCAGCGGCTGCCCAGCTCGGCCAGGCCGCCGCGGAGCGGGGTGACCCGGGCATAGTTGTAGTAGGTGCCGATGGCGCCGGTGCCGGAATGGTGAAAGTGGCTAAAGCCGGTGGCGGTATAGTCGTCAATGGCGCGCGGCGCGCGGGCGTGGGTGTTGGGCGCGTTCAGCCCATAGCCCGAGATGTAGGCGCCCGAATAGGCGCAGGCGGAGACCATGCCGAAGGGGAGGCAGGCGCCCGGGTGCGTGTTGCCCGACTGGGCCTTGATGAAGAACCAGGTGGCGGCCAAGCCCTCCGGCGCGGGGAGGTCGATGGCGCCGTTGCCGTGAAACGGGTCGATGTAGCGGGTCAGGTTCATCTCGTCCTCCTAGGCGCGGCGCAGCCAGACGGCCATTTCGCCAGCGCCGCGGTGGGCCCAGGCGTAATAAGGGATGGCGGTCAGGCACCCGCCCTGTCGCGCGGTCCCTGTGATCACCGTGACCCCGCCCAGCAGGTCGGGGCGGCGCTCGGCGCCCAGCGGCGCGTCGTCGGCGAGCGCCAGCGCCAGCGGCGAGAGGGCGTTATCGGGCCACTCGGCGCAATAGACCAGCGGGCCGCGCTCCAGCGCCACCTTGCCCGCGTTCTCGGCCAGCGCCGGATGGCTCACCACGCGGCGGACCGGCATGGGGAGCGCCAGCTCCACCACGTCGCCGGGCTGCCAGGCGCGGCGGATCACCGCATAGCCTGCCTCCGTGTCGAAGGCGGCGGGCTGGCCGTTCACCCGCAGGGTGGGCCGGGGGGCGTCGGCGAGGGGGAGGTAGCGGTAAAGGTCGCTGGGGACGGGCTGGCCCAGCGCCCAGCCGGGGAGCCGCAGCCGCAGCGCAAAAGTCGCGCTCCGCTCGGGCGCCAAGATCAAGTGGACATCCCCCGACCAGGGATAGGCGGTGGCTTGGGTCACGCGCACGGGCACGCCCGCCACGACGGCCATGGCGCTGCCGCCGACGTAGAGGTTGACGTAGAGGCTATCGTCGCGCACGGCATAGACATAACCGCCGAGGGAGGGCATGATGCGCACCACGTTGGTGGGGCAGCAGGAGCAGCCAAACCAGGGCTGGCGGGTCGTGGCGCCATGGTTGAAGGCGTATTGTCCGTCGGATTCCAGCGGGTTGGGGTAAAAGAACTCATCGCCGCCGAGGGAGGTGCCCGCCAGGTAGCCGTTATAGAGCGTGCGCTCCAGCACGTCGATGTACTTGGCCTCGCCGTGGAGGAGAAAGAGGCGGTGGTTCCACATCATGTTGGCGATGGCGGCGCAGGTCTCGGTGTAGGCGGTGGCGTTGGGAAGCTCGTAGGGCTCGCCAAAGGCCTCGCCCTCGTGGCGCGCGCCGATGCCGCCGGTGAGGTAGAGCTTGCGCTGGACCACGTCCTCCCAGATGCGATCGATGGCGCGGACGTAGCGCTGGTCGCCGGCCAGCGCGGCCACGTCGGCCATGCCCGCGTAAAGGTACCCGGCGCGGACGGAGTGGCCCACCGCCTCGGACTGCTCGGTGACGGGCAGATGGTCCTGGGCGTAGGCTCCATAGAGCTCGTGGCCGTCGGTGCGCCCGCGCTCGTCGAGGAAGAACTGGGCCAGCCGCAGGTAGCGCTCCTCGCCGGTGGCGCGGTAAAGCTTGGCGAGGCCGATCTCGATCTCCTCATGGCCGGGGACGCCGCGGTTCTTGCCGGGGCCAAAGACGGAATCGATCAGGTCGGCGTTCTTGATGGCGATCTCGAGGAAGGAGCGCTTGCCGGTGGCGAGATGGTGGGCCACCGCCGCCTCGTACATGTGGCCGACGTTGTATAGCTCGTGGCTATCCTTGAGCTGGGACCAGCGGCCCACCCCCGCGCCGCGAGGGAGGTTGACGGGGTCGATGGTGCGGCAGGTATAGATGTAGCCGTCGGGCTCTTGGGCGGCGGCGATCTTGGCGATGAGCTCGTCCAGATAGGCGTCCAGCTCGGCGTCGGGGCGCAGGTTCAGCGAGTAGGCGGCGCCCTCGATGACCTTGAAGACATCCGAGTCATTGAAGCGGATCCCCTCGAAGGGGCCAGCCAGCTTGCCCGCGGCCCTGTCGAAATTGTCCACGCGGCCGGTCTCTTTGCATTTCTGGAAATCGTAGGGGATGGTGACGGTGCGGTTGGTCTCGATGCGCGGCGCCCAAAAGGCGTCCGCGACGGTCACGTCGGTGAAGGGCACGGGCTGATAGGGATAATCCTGTTGGCGGTTGGACATGGTTCGGCCTTTCATCCAGTTTTGTCTCTGCGTTCTCTGTGCCTCGGTGGTCACTCTTCTTTTCCCAGCGGCGGGGTGAGGGTGTAGCTCTGGCCGCGACGGGTGGCGAGGGTGGTCGTCTCGTCGCCGTAGCGGACGCGGCAGCGGCGCCCCAGCCGCGAGTGGATGCGGGCCTCCACCAGCTTGCCCTCGGCCCAGGCGATGTCCACGACGAACCCGCCGCGCGCCCGCAGGCCGCGGACGCGGCCCGCCGGCCAGGCGCTGGGCAGCGCGGGGAGCAGGTGTATCTCGCCGGCGTGGCTCTGCAGCAGCATCTCGGCGATGCCGGCGGTGGCCCCCAAGTTGCCGTCGATCTGGAACGGCGGGTGGGCGTCAAAGAGGTTGGGGTAGGTGCCGCCGCCCTGCAGCCGGACCTCGCTGCCTTGGGCGGGCGTGAGCAGGTTGCGCAGCATCCGATGCGCGCGGTCGCCCTCGCCAAAGCGCGCCCAGAGGTTGATCTTCCAGCCCATGGACCAGCCGGTGCCGCCATCGCCGCGCAGCTCCAGCGAGCGCTGGGCGGCGCGCCAGAGCTTTTCCTGGCGCGGGGTGATCTGCCGCCCGGGATAGACGCCGAATAGGTGCGAGACGTGGCGGTGGTGATCGTCGGGATCGTCCCAGTCCTCGGACCACTCTTGCAGTTGCCCGTGGCGGCCGATGCGCGGCGGCAACAGCCGGTCGAGGGCCTGCTCCAGGCGCTCGCGGAAGGCGTCGTCCACGTCGAGCGCGCGGGCGGCGGCGACGCAGTTGGTGAAGAGATCCCAGATCAGCGCCATGTCCATGGTGGTGGCCGCGCTGACGGAGAGGGGCTCGGCGTCGGGCGCGGTGCGGAAGGTGTTCTCCGGCGAGGTGGAGGGCATGGTCACCAGATGGCCCTCCCCGTCGTCCACCAGCCAATCGAGGCAGAACTGGGCCGCGCCGCGCATCAGCGGCCAGGCCCGCTCGCGGAGGTCGTCGAGGTCGCCGCCGAAGGCATAGTGCTCCCAGAGGTGCTGGCAGAGCCAGGCGCCCGCCAGGGGCCACATGGCCCATTGGGGGCGGCCCCAGCCGTAGGCGCCCGCCGGCGCCGATTGCCGCCAGAGGTCGGCGTTGTGGTGGACGGTCCAGCCGCGGCAGCCATAGTTGACCCGGGCGGTGCGCGCGCCGTTGGCGGCCAGCCCGGCGATGAGGTCAAAGAGCGGCTCGTGCAGCTCGGAGAGGGCGCAGGTCTCGGCGGGCCAATAGTTCATCTCGGTGTTGATGTTGAGCGTCCAGTTGCTGCTCCAGGGCGGGCGGACCTGGTCATTCCAGATGCCTTGCAGGTTGGCGGGCTGGCTTCCCGGGCGCGAGCTGGCGATGAGCAGGTAGCGGCCGTATCGGAAGAGGAGCGCCACGAGCTGCGGGTCGTCGCCCTGGGCATAGTCGCGGATGCGTCGGTCGGTGGGGAGCGCGGCGGCGGGCGTCGTCCCCAAGTCCAGCGACACGCGCCGGAAGAGCGACTGGTGGTCGAACAGGTGCTCCTCCAGCAGGCGCGGGTAGGGCTTGTCGGCGCGGGCGAGATCGGCATGGACGCGCGGGAGCGGCTTGGGCCCCTCGCGGCCAGGCGAGACCTGGTAGCCGCCATAGCTGGTGCGCGCCGCCAGGGTCAGCGTGAGCGCGTTGGCGCCGACGACGCGGAGGCGGTCCCCCTCGGCGAAGGTCATCCCGCCCTCGGCGGCCACGCGCAGCACCGCGGCAAAGGCCATCCCCTCGCCGCCCTCGTCCTCATAGACCACCGGGTTGTCGGAGGGGTAATAGCTGGGGTCCACATGGGCGGGGGCGCGGCCGGTCAGGGCCAACTCGCCCGCCGTCGCCTTGGTCGCGCTGCGCAGCGGGCTATCCAGCCGGACGGTGCAGCCGATCTTGCCGGCCTGGTCGGCCGTGAGGCGCAAGACGATGGCCTCCACGGGGTGGCTGGCCAAGGCCTCGCGGGTGTAGGTCACCTCGCCGACGCGGTAGCGGGCCGTCGCCACGGCGCGGTCCAGGTCCAACTCCCGGTAATAGTCGCTGACCTCGCCGCCGTGGTCCATCTCCACGTGGAGGTCGCCCAGCGGCAGGTAGGACTGGTTGAAGGGCCCCTGCATCCCTTTGCAGAGCTCCTCGGCCTTGGTGTACTGCCGCGCGCGGATGGCCTCGCGGACCTCGGGGAGGAGCTGGCGGGCCTGGGGGTTATCCCACTCGCGGGGGCCGCCGGACCAAAGGGTGTCCTCGTTAAGCTGGAGACGCTCGGCGGCGGGGCCGCCAAAGACCATCGCCCCCAGTCGCCCGTTGCCGATGGGCAGCGCCTCCACCCATTCCTGGGCGGGGCGGTCGTACCAGAGCTTCGTCGGGTTGGTTTCTTCCACGGCTTCCTCCATCAGTCCAGCGCGATCACGGCGACGTCGCGGGCGCCGGCGATCAGGTCAATTTCGCGGCCCGAGACGGCGGCCCCGGCGCCCCACAGGGAGCGGGCCGAGGTGAAGGGCCCCCACTCGTCGGAGAGGCGGAGCTTGGCGCGCAAGGGCTGGCGGGTCGGGTTGGCGACCCAGAGATAGCAGCCGCCCTCGCCGGCATGGAGCCGCGCCTTGACCTGCGGCTCGCTGCACCAGATGTGCTGGTCGCGCCCGGCGAAGCGGAGGGCGTCGGCGAAAAAGGTGGCGGAGCGGTCGGCGGGGTGGGCGGCATAGCCCCAGCCGGCCATGGAGCCCACCAAGCGGGTGCGGCCCCGGCCGTAGGCGTGCTCCACCGCGGCGACGCGGCCATCCTCGTAATAGCCGACGGGCTGGCCGGTGGTGGGCTCGTAGGCTTGCAGGAACAGCCCACCGCGGACCGGCAGGCCGTGGACGGTAAAGGTCAGGTCGCCGAGGAGGTCGGGGGTGAACTCGACATAGGACTCCCGCGCGCCAAAGAGCTCGTCCAGCCCGAGGTTGGGCTGGCGGACGCCGACGTGGGCGCGGCCGTCCCAGTAGCCGGGGCAGCCCTCGGCGATGAGCGTCCCGCCCGCGGCGACCCAGCCCTTGAGCCGGTCGGCGGAGGACTGGGAGAGCATGACGGGGTAGGGGAGATGGAGGACTTTGTACTCGGCGATGTGGTCCAGATGCACCCAATCGGCCTGGATGTTGCTATCGAAAAAGCCCTGATAGGCGCCCTGCATGGACTGGGCGTAATAGGTCGTACTGCCCTGCTGGGCGTAGGCGAAAAGCTGGGTCTCGGGGACGTAGACGATGCCGATCTCGCCGCGGACGGGGCGGGAGCGCCAGAGCGGCGCTTGCGCCGGGTCGGCCACCCACTTGGCGATTCGGCGGGCCATCTCGGAGCGGGGGGTGCGGGAACCATCCATCCCGTAGGGGCCAAAGGCGCCAAAGAGCGGCCCATCCAGCAGGGGCCGCCAGCGGAGGTACATCAGCCCCGTGGCGCCGCACATCAAGCTCACCAGGTCCCAATAGCGCACGTCCTCCGGGGAGGCGATGCGCCCCTCGTCGCGAGGCTTGCCCAGCACGTTGGACTGCATCCAGAGCGGCCCGGCGTAGGCCTCGGCGTGCCAGAAGCGCTTGCCGCGGCTGGCGGCGCGCACCAGGTCCACGGCGTGGGGCTGCTTCCAGGGCTCGTCGCCGTGGCGGCTGGAGCCCCAGGTGTAGCCATAGCTTTCGGCGATGCCGGCGGCGCGCCAGTCGTCGGCGGCCTTGGGCGCCATGCCCGTCAACGAGGCGGCGATGCCGTGGGCGGTGATGGGGTGCGCCGGGTCCAGCGAGCGGATCAGGTCGGCGCGCCATTCCATCAGGCGGTAGGCGTTGTCGATCCGGAACTGGAGCCAATCCAGCACATGGGGATAGGGCCCCAGGTCGCGGGGCGGGTTCACGTCCTCCCAGGCGGCATAGCTGGTGCGGCGCCAGGCGGCCCCGAGCGCGCGCAGGTCGCCGTACTTGGCCTGGAGCCACTCGCGGAAGCGGGCGGCGGTGCCCGGGCAATAGCAGATGTCCTCGCCAATGTTGCACTCGTTCCAGATGTCATAGCCGCCCAGGCCGGGGTGGTCGCGGTAGCGGAGGACCAGCTCGCGCAAAAAGCCCTCGGCCAGGGCGTGGGCGTCCTCGTTATCCAGGCAAAGGCCGGGGAAGCCGCCCACGACGCAGCTCCCGCTCATGCCGCTCTCCACCGGGCGGCCATCACGGCGCTGGTAGCGGGCATGGGCATGGGTGCGGAAGGCCCACTCGGGCGCGGAGGTGGCGTGCTCGGCGATGATGGTCTTGAGGCCGTGTTCGGCGGCCAGGTCGAGCTGCCGGTCATAGTCGGACCAGTCGAAGCGGCCGGGGGCCAGCTCGACGGCGGACCACATGAACCAGTGGCGGAAGGTGTTCATGCCGTCGGCGGCGGCGGTGGCATAGTCCTGGGCCCAGTCCTCCGGCGGAGGGTTGGACTTGCGGAAATAGACCGCGCCGTAGGGAAAGGCGGGCAAGGGGTTCATGGGCGCTCCTCTCTCAAGATGGGAAGATCGAGATGATGGCTCGGATCGAGCGGATGGAGGCTCGGTCCCACTGCGACATTGTACGCAGGGTGGGGAAAGGAGGCAACCGGGGCAGGGGTGCGGGACGGCAAGCCGGAGAGCCGCAAGCCAGAGGCTTGCGCCACGGAGTCGCAAGCAGGGTGGGTGTGGGGCCGCAAGCCAGAGGCTTGCGCCACAGGGAAAACGCCCCGGCCCCCTCGCGCGGCTCAACGGGGGGGCTGGGGCGATACGCGATCCGCGCTACTGCACCGAGTTGACCATGATCTTGTACTTGCCGGTGCCTTTGGGCCGGAAGTGGCGGACGCGGACGTAATAGGCGCCGGGCTCCAGGGCCGCGATGATGCGGGCATTGAGGTTGCGGCCCGAGTCGTCATCCTCGGCGATGACGTTGGTCTGGTTATTGGGGCCCAGGAGCGCCATCACCACATCGGTCCAGCCGCGGGTCTCGACGCGATAGTTGCCCGCCGCCACCACCTCGAAGCGGAAGAGGTCCTCCTCGCCGTGCTTGCCGATGGACTCTTCCACGGCGGGGCCGTCGATGGTGAGGAGGGTGGCCTGCACCGCGTCGAAGGGATAGAGCACGCCGATGAACTGCTTGTCGGTGGGGGAGAGATGACGGTTCCAGCCCACCTCGTAGCCGCCGATGGTGTGCTCCTTCGGGATCGGGTAGAGCATGATCGACTCCCGGTCAAAGTCCGAGAACTGGGTCAGGCTGCGGGAGTAGGTGCGGAAGAGGTTGTTGTCCACATCGGCGCGCGACCAGTTGTTGGGCGGCCCGGCATAGTAGGCATAGACCGCCTCCTTGTTCCAGGGGATGCTGGCCGAAGGGTTCTGGTGCTCGTGGATGCAGCCCAGGGCGTGGCCGAGCTCGTGGAGCACGACGCGGTTGTACTCGTCGTCGCTGGAGCTGGTGGTGAGCCAGCCAAAGTTGATGGTCGGCTCCGCCTTGGGAATGGAAAGGGCGTCGGTGCCGATGTAGGACCAGGAGCCGCGCTGGTTGAACGAGACGCGGAGCTCGGCGTCGGCGAGATCGCCGAACTCGAAGGTGATGTTGGCAGACTGGCTCCAGATGTGGGCGATGGTCTCCACCTTGGCGCGCACCGCCGCTGGGCCATCCAGGAAGCGCACGCGGAGGGTGCGGCCGTTCTGCCAGAGCTTGCCGGTGAGCGCGGCCAGCTCCATGCGGGAGGGCGGGGCGATCCCCACGCCTGGCCGCAGGATGGGCACGTTGGAGGGGTTCTCCTCGATGGCGCGCTCGGCGGCGTCCACGGCCTGATCCGGCGTGAGCACGCGGTCGATACACACGTGGATGGTTTCCTCGGTCATCGTTTGCCTCCTTCTGGCGTCCCAACTCGGACCTGAGGGGCGCGGGAGCCGCAGCAGCTCGGCGCCGCGCCCACGCATCAGGTCGCCTCTGCCTCGTCGTCAAACAGGATGTCCATGTAGGCCCCGTCCGGCAGGCCCTCCACCGAGCGGACCTCGGCGCGCTGATCCAGCCGCTTGAGGGTCTCGCGGTGGGGCACGCCGCCATACGTCTCGGGGAAGGTGGAGACGGCGGCGATGCGGGTCTCGTCGTCCAGCGGCAGCAACTTGGCCAGCAGCTCCTCGTCCGGGGTGCCGTTGTGGCTGCCGTGGTGGCTCACCTTGAGCAGGTTCACCGGCGATAGCAAGTCATGGCGGTCCATGGTCTTCCAGCTCCTGAGTTCGGCATCGCCGGCAAAGAGGAGCTTCCAACCTCGCCAGGCCAGGGTAAAGACCACGCTGGTCTCGTTGGCGGCGCGGTCGATGGCCAGGAGGTTATCGGCCAGGCCCTGGCGGCGGCGCTCCACGAGGTTGTAGAAGGCGCCGGCGTCCACGCCGGGCGGCGGCTCCACCACGGTGGGGCGGGGCTGCGGGCGCTTGGCGCCGCTCAGGTGAAAGCCGAGGGTCATCGGCTGCAGGCGGCCGTAATAGGCGGAGGTGTCCTCCTCCGGCGCGAGGATCTCCAGGACCGCTTCCTGGAAGGGGTGCGTCCCGGCGGAGTCGCAGCCGCGATAGACATAACTCGTGGCCGCGGCCAGGCCGCGCAGGTACTCGACGCAGTCGGCGGTGCTGCGCGGGTTGTTGTTGAGCATCAGCGCGCGCATCCAGGGGGTCTCGCGCTCGGGGACGGCGGCCAGGAAGGAGGCGATGGCGTCATAGGCCTCCAGGAAGGCGAGGCGCTGTTTGCGGGCCTCCGGGTGATTGTCATAATAATCAGGCGCCGCAGACGCCGTGAGCCAGGAGTAAGCCACGGGGATCTCCAGCCCCAGCTTGTGGGCGGCGTAAGGGAGCCCTTGCACGTGGTCCATGTGCTCGTGGGTCATGACGTACAGGTCCAGCGGCTGGCCGTCCAGCACCTCCAGCACGTCGCGGACCACCGCCTCAAAGAGGGGGTCTTGGCCGCCCGCGCCGCTGAGCACGTTGCCGACGTCGATGAGGATGTGGCGGAGGGTCGTGGCGCCGTCGAGGCCGCGATCGGGCACCGAGATGAGCACGGCGTCGCCAAAGCGGACGTTGTAGACGCGGACGCGCAAGCTATCCATAGCGGCCCTCCCCCACGATGTGCAACATGCGCGCGGTGCCGCGCAGCCGCATCAGCCGGTTGGTGGTCTCGGCGACGACGCCCTGGTTGGTCTCCTGGCCATCGGGCCCCACGGCGCGCGCGGCCTCGATGAGCAGCCCATCCTCATCGAGCTTAAGAAGCAGCTCGCTGCGGTCGGCGGCCTGCTGCTCGGAGCGGTCGGTGGTCAACAGCGCCCGCGCCACCTTGGTCTCCCAGTCGATGGCGAGCACGGTGCCCACGGTCATCTGGCGGCGCGGCGGGAAGCGATGCCCGAGGTTGTTGCGCTCCTCCTCGTTCCAGGAGACCTTGAAGATGCACTCGCGGGACTGGCGCTTGCCGCTCTCGTCGAAATAGACCTTGGCGGCGTCCAGGCGGGGGCGCACCGTGAAGGGGACGTTCTCGGGGATGCGCAGCAGCTTGCGGTTGCGGTTGGCAAAGTCATAGGCGGCCCAGTCGCTCTCCACCAGCGCCTCGAGGTTGAGGTCCTTGAGCGCCTCCACCGCCTGGTTGGTCTGCACGTCCAGCTCGTGGGGGCTGGCGACGATGCGCCGCCTGGCGAACTCGGCCTTGAGCCAGACGCGTTCGGCCTCGTCGGCGGGATAGAGCGCCTGGTCGGCGGCGACGAGGGCGCGGCCATAGTCGGCGAACGAGACCTCGCCCGGCGGCAGATAATCCAGGGCGCGGTAGACCATGCGCTTGAACTGCTCGGCGGCGACCCAGAGCGCCTTGCCCGAGGCGGAGAACTCGGGGAGGCCCTCCTTTTCCATGGTGCGCTGCTTGTAGCTGTTGTGGAGCTGGACCATCATCTTGAACAGCGCGCCGCTGAGCACCTCGCTGAGGGCGTGGGGCTCGTTGCGCGGGACGCGGTTGGCCTTGCCGTACTCGTCCAGCGATTTGTCGTCGGGGTCCAGGGTGCGCTCGTTGAGGAGGGAGCGGAGGTAGCCGGCGCGCCCGTTGCGATCCAGGGCGCGGCCGAACTCTTCGGCCACGGAGCTAAAGGCCGTCGAGTTCTCGATGGAGCCGCCGGTCTGGTCCAGCACGACGCTGCGGAGGTTGTGGCTGCGAAAAGCCATCATCAGCGCGGTGAGGTCGGCCAGGGCCTCGTGCAGCGCCAGCGATTGCGGCGTGATGGCGCTATAGAGATCGGGCGCGATGCCGTCCAGGATGGCGTGGCCGGTCTCGTGGGCGATGATGTCCCGCGAGAGGCAGGTAAAGATCGGCTCGCCGCCGTCCAGCGTCAGGTAAAAGAACTGGAGGCTGTGCGAGTCGCGCTCGTAATAGGCATTGGCCCATTCGCCGGCGCGGGGGACCACCAGGAGCTGCGGGGCGCCAAAGGCCCAACAGACCTCGCGGCCCAGGGCGTCGGGCTCCTCGAACATGTACAGGGCGCGCAGCACCGTGGCAAAGGCGCTCACCTGCATGAACTCGGGGGAGCGGATGTCATAGCCCTCCACGTCGCCCTCGGGGATCTTGTAGCGGCCCAGGGCGCGCTGGCGGGTGGGGGGCAGGAAACGGGCGGGGTGGCGGAGCGCGCCGGTCTCGGCATCGAAATCCAGCACGGCGACGCGCTTGGTGACGGGGCCGTCGAGGAAGAAGGCCTCCTCGTCGATGAAAAAGTCCTCGACCAGGCGCATCCCCTTGTACCGCGAGGTCAAGGGGTCCTGGATCATCAGCGGCACGCGCACTTTCATACCGGTAACTCCTTCTGGCGTCATTGGCCTCGGACAGCCGGCTGGTGGCGATGCATACCGTCTCTAGTGCACCACTGTTATATTACGACAGTCCGGTCCAGTTGTCAACAAGCAGAATTGACAATATTAGTTACTTGAAGTATGATATGCACAGGTCGGTTGAAACGGAGCGGAGGTGTCCCATGCCGGATCGCATCGGCGAGTTTGGCGAGTTCTATGGCCGGGCCTTTCAGATCATCGAGCGCGAGCCCAAGCGCGCCCCGCAAGAGCGCACCTTTGGGGCCCGGGCGGCCTCTCCCACCATCGAGATCTCGACGGACAAGGTGGACGCCATGCTGCGGGAATGGCGCTCCCCGTTCATGATCGTAACGCGCTTTGCCGAGCTGCGGCAGCTCTCCGAGTCTTTGGAGGCGGTGCAAGAGTCGGTGAGCAAGGGGAGCAGCCAGCCAGGGCTGGACCCGGTGACCAAGGCGGTGCGGGTGGCGCTGGAGAACTATTTCTTCGAGGGGCGCTACGCGACGCGGCTGGGGGAGGAGGTCATCTTTCCCGGGCTGGGCAAGGACTGGCAAGAGATCCGCGCCAGCGGCGAGCGGTACGTGCGCGACCTGACGCGCATCCTGGTGGAGGCGAGCGGGAACGTCACCTTTGGGCTGACGGTGCCGATCCCGCGGGCGCAGCTCAAGCAGGCCCAGTTCGCGGCGCGGCTGGCGGAGGCGACCACCATGGCCATCGTGGAGGCGCTGGTGACGGGCGTGAGCGTGCTGGCGACGGACAACGCGCTGTTGGTGGGGGCCATCGGCACCTTTGCGGCCACCCTGGCGCGCAAGTCCGCGGAAAAGGCGATGCAAGAGTACCTGGAGGCGACGCAGGAGGAACAGCCTCAGGTGCTGACCAAGATGGTTGTGGACGTCTAGTGTGCCCTGTTTGACATTTACGGAAACGGGTGGTATCCTGTGCCCTAGTAAGGCTGAAGCGCAGGGGCTCCCGCAGCCTTACGCATCATGAGGGTATGGTTCAGGAGGTAAACGAGGTAATGTCCGAGCGACACGAAGGAACGGTCAAGTGGTTCAGCCGGGCCAAAGGCTACGGGTTCATCCAGTACGAGGATGGCGCGGACGTCTTTGTGCACTATTCCGCCATTCGGGGCGAGGGGTTCCGGAACTTGGATGAGGGCGACAAGGTCGAGTTCTCGGTGGAGCAGAGCGAGAAAGGCCTTCACGCCATCGACGTGGTCAAAGTCGCGTAATCAGACGTAACGCATGCGAAGCGCCGGGGATAACCTCGGCGCTTTTTTGTTGCCTGGAATCCGGCGGCGAGGTCAGGCGGGCTTGCGATAGATGACCTTGAATCCGGTGCAGGCCAAGTCCGCCGGGTCCAAGGGGGCGAATGCGGGGGCGACGGGCAGCCGCGAGATGTCGGTGCGCGTCACCTCCTCGTGCGCCAGCTCCAGCCCTGCCTCCTGGAAGAGCCGCAGCCAGGTCGAGCGCTGCACCCGGTTAAAGTATTGCACGTCGTTGGCGTACCAGCGCCGCCACGTTGGCTCGGAGTAGCGGACATAGTTCTTTTTGGAGACGCCGCGGCAATAATAGGCCAGGTGGTCGCCCGGGTCGATGGTGTGCACGGCATAGCCGCCGGGCTTGAGCAGCCGGGCCATGTCTCGCACATAGGCGGGGAGGATGGCGGCGTCCACGTGCTCCAGCACGTTGCAGGAAAAGACAACATCGAACGAGGCATCGGGGAACTGGGCCAGGGCGCCGCTGGGCTCGACGACGTAGCGAAACCCCAACAGGCGATAGAGCTCGTCGAACGAGCGCGCCGCGGCGATGCCGGCCAGCAGCTCGCGGGCGCGCGGCTCGCGCTCGGGCGGGAGCGGCAGCTCGGACAGCCGCTCCGCGAGCTGGGCAAAGTAGTGCTGGGCGGCGGGCAGTTGGCGGTTATCCCAGACGTCATAGAGGGTGATCCGCACGTCGCGCCACAGGCGGATGACCGTGGATTCCCACTGCAACCAGCCGGTGCCCAACTCGAGCAGCTCTGCCCCCTGGCGGGCGGTATCGTGCTGCGTCAAGACGTCCAGGATCCAGCGCGCGCGCCGGACGTACGAATCGGGCAGCCCGCGGCGAATTCGCGTTCGCGCGCCCAGCGCGTTGCCCAGACGACGGTAGAGCCGCCTGGTCCAGGCGTTGGCGGAAAAGGCGCGGAGCACGGCGGCGATCAGCCAGTACTTGAGCATGGGTCCTTTCCGGGGCAAGAACAGGCCCCTCGACCGGCCGGCCGACCGGCGCGCGGCGAGGAGCCTGGCGATGCGGCAGGGCGGGGCTATTTGCCCGCGCCGAAATCGGCGATCTCGCGGATCATGTTGATGGTGTGCCAGACCAGCGCCGCCACCCGCTGCGGCGCGAGCCCTTCCGGCGCGGCCAGCCTGGATTCGGCGCCCGCGGCGCCCGTGCGCTTGCGCTGGCTATAGAGGAACATGGCGCCCAACGCGCCGAGGAGGGAGCCCACCAGGACGCCCCCCAGGATGAAGCGGGTCTGCTTGGTCACTTCGATCTTCAAAGCGTCATCCCTCCCATCAGTCCGCGCCAGGCGGAGATTCCCATCTCCCGCAGCCGCGCGGCGTGAAACGCCGGACCAGGCCCCGCAAAGTGGCCTGCGCCCCTGCCAGCCAGCCCTCGCCGGCGACGATCGGCGCGACGACCCGGCCGGCGGCGACGCCCGTCAGGCTCGCGGCGTCACGGGCCTTGTCGTTGACCCAGCCCAGGGCGATTCGGGTATGCTCCAGCAGCCAGCGCATGCCGCGGGTGCAGAAATAGACGGCGACGCACGGCAGCAGGCCCAGCACCAGGGCCTGCAACACGAGCAGGACCAAGGCGGCGTCGCGCCAGGGGGCCAAAGGGTTGTCGGCCATGCTCTCCATTCCATGCGAACGAAACGATGCGTGCGCCCTATTCTAGCCAAGCCAGGGCGATTGTCAAGCAAATGCTGCTCAGCGCTCCACCAGCTCGCGGGCGATCTCGGTCCAGCGGGTGAACCGCTCGGGGCGCTGCTCGCAGGTGTGGGTGTCCTTGAGCACCAGCTCGACCACGCCGCCGCGGGTCACGTCCAGGGTGTGCTGGAGGTAGGCGCGCAGGCGCCCCTCGTCGAAATCGCCCACCAGGTCGGACGGGCGCGGCTTCCAGGAAAAGATGTAGCGGTTCCCCATCTGGGCGGCGCAGCGGTCCACGTTGGCCCAAGGCGAGATGGAGATGCGGCGCATGTGCGGCAGCGCCATCACGTCGGCCAGCTTGTGGGTGAGGTCCTCGCAGCAGCCATAGCCGGTGAGGCCAAAGGGCGCCAGCAGCCGCCGCTCGTACTCCATGGCGAACTCGGCGTGCATCTTGGGCGAGACCTGCGCCAGCTCTTGCACCTCGGCGGAGGCCCACATATCGCAAGGCCGCACGCGCTGGGGGTCAAAGCCGGGGGCGGGGAGCTCGTCGGTGTAGCCGACGCCGCCGGAGGAGTGATAGGTGCCATCGTTGTTCAGGCTGAGCAGGTTCTGATCCACGTACTGCTGCACCAGCCCGTGGTAGCCGCGCGCCAAGAAGGCCATGGCGTCGCGGAGCATCGCCGGGTTGTCGTACATGTCCACCATCACCTGGTGGAGCCCGCGCAGGCGGCAATAGACGCTCATCAGGTGAAACGAGACGTGGCTGACGCCCTTGAGCTTGACGTCGAGGATGTCGCCAAAGAGCTCTTGCGCCTCGGCGAGGGCGCGCTGCGTGGCCGCTTCGTCATAGCTGATCTGGGGCAGTTGGAGCTTGTCCAGGTCGGCGGGCTCGAGGATCACGGGGTCGAAGGCCCAGGCGCCGGTCTCCTGGCTGCTGGGGGTGTAGCGGGGCTCCAGGCCCCAGCCCGAATTGTGAATCACCTTGGAGACGATCCACTCGCGCTCGATCACGGTGTCGTCGAGGATGTGGTCGTGGTAGTAGAGGCGGCGGCGCAGGGCGCGCTCGATGGCGCGGGCCGCTTCGCCCTCGCACTGGAGCGACTCATCGGGCAGCAGCTCGCGCCAGGAGCCCTCCGGGAAGACGAGGATCATGGGGCGAGCGGGGCGCAGCGCGTTGTGGCGTTTCCAGAGCTCGACGCGCTGGGCCTGGATGGGCAGTCTGGCGATCTCGGCGACGCGCTGGGCGAGGTCGCGCAGCAGGCGCCTGTCGGGGATGCTGAACATGTGCAGGGTTACCTCCGCGAGATGGTTGGGCGCCATTATAGGCCGGATTGCCTAGCAGGGCGAACGACGGGCGAGAAGGCGATGCGCCGTTGGCAGGGCTGCCGCTTCGCGTGTATAATGCGGGCGGGGACGGAGCAAGGACAGGGAGGCGACCTCATGGCCAAGTACGTCGGGGTATTGACCGCGGGCGGCGACACGCCGGGCCTGAACGCGGCGCTGCGGGGGCTGGGCCGGGCGGCGCAAGACGTTTACGATATGCGGGTGATCGGCTTTCGCGACGGCTTTCGCGGGCTGATGGAGAACCGCACGCTGCGGCTGGAGGGGGCGGCGCTCTCGGGCATCCTCACCATGGGCGGCACGATCCTGGGCACCAGCCGCGACAAGCCGCACAAAATGCCCATCGGCAGCCGGATATTGGACATGACCGAGGTGATGGTGCAGAACTATCGCCAGCACCACCTGGACGTGCTGGTCTGCCTGGGCGGCGGCGGGACGATCAAGAACGCCACGCGGCTGATGAAGGCGGGGCTGAACGTGATCACCCTGCCCAAGACCATCGACAACGACGTGGCCAAGACGGACATCACCTTTGGCTTTGACACGGCGCTGGGCATCGCCACGGAGGCCATCGACCGGCTGCACAGCACGGCCCATAGCCATCACCGCATCATCGTGGTGGAGATCATGGGGCACCGCGCGGGGTGGCTGGCCCTGGGCGCGGGCGTGGCCGGCGGCGCCGACGTGATCCTGATCCCCGAGCTGCCCTACGACGTGAACAAGGTCGCCGAGGCGATCCTGAGCCGCAGCCGCGAGGGCAAGAACTTTTCCATCGTGGCGGTGGCCGAGGGCGCCATGTCCCTCGAGGAGGCGGAGGTCTATCGCGCCGCGGAAAAGGCCGTGGAAGAGGCCAAGGACGACGAGTCGGAGGCTGCCGCGGAGGCGCGGGTGGCCGAGCTGGACCTGGCGCACGTGGGGCACACCATGCGGCTGGCCGCGCAACTGGAGCAGCTCACCCGGCTCGAGTCGCGGGTGACCATCCTCGGCTACTTGCAGCGCGGCGGCACCCCGTCGGCGGCGGACCGGCTGATCGCCACGCGGCTGGGCACCGCCTGCGCGACGTACATCGAGGAAGAGCGTTACGGGGTGCTGGTGGCGGTGCGCGGCGAGGGGACCAAGCCGGTGCCGCTGCCCGAGGTGGCGGGCAGGCTCAAGCTGGTGCCGCCCGACCACCCCTGGGTGCAGAGCGCGCGTTTCGTGGGGACGTGTTTGGGGGATTAGCATATCGCATATGGCGTATCGCAGATCGCCAATCGCCTATCGCGGGAGAGGCAACTCACTCCTACGATAGGCGATTAGCGATTAGCGATCAGCGATTCGCGATAAGCTACAGGCGATACGCGCTCAGCCCGCACCACTCGCGGTAGGCGTTGACCACGGCGAGGTAATTGCGCAGCGGGACGCTGGCGGCGATGGCGTTAGAGGCGCAAAGAACGTGCCCTCCATTCCCTCGCCCCGCCTCCAGGCAGTCGAGGGTGTGCTGGCGCACCTCCTCCTCGCTGCCAAAGCTGAGGGTGATGCCGCAGTCGAGGTTCCCCAGGAAGGTGATCCGCGCGCCGTGCTCCCGCTTGAGCCGTCGCAGGTCCATCCCCGCGTGCATGTCGATCTCCAGGTAACCGTCCACCTCGCAGCCGTAGAGGAAATCGTCCAGCACGGGCCACAGGTCGCCGTCGCTGGCGTTGATGGCGTAGAGGCCGTGGGCGTGGGCGCGCCGCGAGACCTGCCGCACCTCGGGGACGATGAACTCGCGATACGCTTGCGGCGAGATGATCAGCTTGGTCCCGGCAAAGTCCCCGCCGACGCCAGCCAGGTCCAGCCCCAGCGCGGCATAGCGATCCACCAGCGCCAGCGCCCGGCGGGTGGCAAGCTGAAAGTGCTCGCGCGCCACGTCGGGGGCGAGGAGCATGGTCTGCATCAGCTCCACATCGGTCCAGACGCCGTGGACATAGGCGGGGGCGAGGACGGGGAGGTCGGCGCCGCGGCGGGCCATCTCGGCCTTGAGCAGCGCATAGACCAGCATCTCTTGGTCGCCGGGCGGGGGCGCGGCGGCGGCGCGCTCGTTGCGGCGGCGGAGCGCCTCCACCGGGTCGGCGACGGGCGGGGGCGGCGGTGCGCCCCTAGGCAGGGGCGGTGCGCCCCTAGGCAGGGGCGGTGCACCCCTCGGCAGGGGTGGCGCCCAGAGGTAGATCAGGTCGTGGCCCAGCCGCAGCGCCAGCTCGAGCCGGTCCACGGCGTTGCGGCGCACTGCCTCCTCCCAGCCCACCTCAGCGGCCAGGGCGTCCCAGCCGTCGGGGTCGGCGGCGTAGGGGCGGCCCAGCAATTGGTCGGCCACGGGGGAGAGCAGCACGTACTCGAACACCGGCGTGCGGTCCGGCTCGCGGTGGCTCAGCGCGGCGATGACCCGTTCCCGTGAGTTCATGGGCATGCTCCTAGAGAGGGGACGCAGATGCTCAGGATCGGACAGATTCCATCCAGGCGATCCTACGAATCTGCGTCCGGATTCCTTGCTTGGTGGACCTCCAGCGCGGCGCGGAGGCCCGACTCGATGGCGCCCTGAATCCAGGCGTGGGTGAGGGAGGTATGCTCCCCGGCCAGGTGAATGCGCCCCTCCGGCGCGGCGATGGCCTCGTGGAGCTGGCGCTGCTGGCCCGGCGCAAAGAGGGCAAAGGCCCCCCCGGCGAACTCGTCCAGGTGCCAGGCCACCGAGGCGCCCACCTCGAATTCGGCGGCGATCTGCGGGTGGATTTTCGCCACGTCCTCCACGGCCAGCCGGACTCGCTCGGCGCGGGGCAGGGCGCCCCAGCGCAGCGCGTCCATCCCCCAGGTGTAGCTGGCCAGCAGCAGCCCCCGCCCGGTCTCTCCTCCCACCGTGGGATAATACACCGTGCGGATGGGCAGGTCGGTGACGGTCAGGCCGCCCTGGATCCCCTCGTCCTGCTCCCAGAAGCGGCGGCGGCACTGCAAAAAGATCTTGGTCGCCGTCTCATAGTGCAACTGGCGGATGGCGCGGCGCTTGGCATGGGAAAAGGGCGGCGTTATCTCTATCTGGCGCAGCACCGGCAGGGGCGCGGTGACGATCGCGCGGTCGCCGGTGACCTGGCCGACTCCAGCGCCTGTGCGGTAGGTGACCGTCACGCCCTGGTCGTCCTGCGCCAGGGCCGTGACTTGCGCGCCGAAGCGGACGCGATCGCGGAGGGCGGGCAAAAAGGCGCGGGGCAGCAGGTCCAGCCCGCCGACCACCTGATGCAGGTCGCGGTAGCAGTCGCCCAGCTCTTCGCGGAGCAGCTCCAGGAAGGCCGAGTTGAGCAGCGCCTCCTGGTTGGTGGCCAGGCCAAAGAGCTCGATGGCCCCCGGCGACCAGCCCCGCTCGGCCAGGAAGCGGCGCAGCGAATAGTCGTCGTAGCGCTCGGCGATCTCGCCCCAAGCGCGCTCCCCGCCCGCGCTGACCTCCCGGCGCAGCGGTGCCAGCGCCTCCTCCCAGAGCGCGGCGATGGGCCGCTGCCGCTCGTCGGGGCGCAGGTCAAAGCCATAGCTATCGCGGCGGCTATGCGAGTCGGCGACGCGGTGGCGGTGCCCCTGGATATGCCGGTAGGCCTGGGGGTTATCCACCACAAAGGGCGCCAGGGGCAGCCCCCACTGGGCCACGTAGGCTAGGGTCAGCTCGTGGGACCGGGGGATGCGCATGGCCCCGGCGTTGCCATAGAGCCCGTCGGTGAATGGCTCGCGGAGGGTGAGGATGCGCCCGCCGACGCGCTGGCGCGCCTCCAGGAGCTGGGGATCGTGCCCGGCGCGGAGCAGTTCGTAAGCCGCGACGAGCCCGGCCATCCCCGCGCCGACGATGATCACCCGCTGGTGGGCCGCGGCGCGAGGCCGCGAATCCTCGCGCCGCGAATCCTCGCGCCGTAGCCCCTCGCGGATGATGGAGAGATACGGGTGGTGGGGCCCGCTCACAACTGGCGCACCTCGACGAACTGCCCGGTCAGCGCCGACTCGGTGGCGGCGAGGCAGGCATAGACGGAGCGCAGGCCGGTCTCGATGGGCGTGCGCGAGGTGGCCTTGCCCTGGATCACCCCGACGAAATCGCGGGCCAGCTCGATGTCGCCGCCAAAGTGGCTGGCGCCCTCGCCGGCGCGCTCGGTGGCCGAGAAGGGGGCGTGATGGCGCACCCGCTTGAGCTCGTTGGTGTACCAGTCAAAGCCGACGGTCCCCTGGTAGCCGCTGACCGTGGCCCCGCGGGCGCCGGCGTCGCGGCGAGCGAAAAAGACCTGGCTATAGACGCCGTGGGCGCCGTTGGCGAACTCGATCACGGCGCTGGAGCAGTCCTCGTTCCAGCCGGTCTCGGGCGAGCCCGCGTCCACGCTCCAGAGGCAGGGGTGGTCCTTCAGATCGCCGCCGCTATAGTTGCGCTGGCGGTTCTGCGGGCTCTCCAGGCAAGTGTCCTGCTCGTCGCAGATGGCGCAATGCAGCCCGGCGGGCTTGGTCCCGCCATAGACCTTGCCCCAGGTGCCCATGGCGGCCACGCGGACGATGGGCGAGTCCATCAGGTACATGATATAGTCGAAATCGTGGGTGGCCTTTTGCATAAAGAGGCCGTGGCTGACGTCATAATAGCGGTAGAAGCGCTCCCAATAGACGGTGCCGTAGGGGACATAGTTGACGGCGTGGAGGTGGACCGGCTCGCCCACGGCGCCGCCGGCGATATAGTCGCGGCAGAGGACGCACAGCGGCGAGACGCGCAGCGGAAAGCTCACCACCGCCTGGCAGCGGGAGCCCTGGAAGGCGCGCTCGATGCCCTGGGCCTGCTCCATGGTCACGGCGATGGGCTTCTCCAAAAAGAGCGGCAGGTCGTAGCGGGCCGCCTCGATGGCATAGGGGGCGTGGAGGTTACAGCGGGTGCCGATGGCGAGGGCGTCCAGCTTGGCGTGGCGCACCATCTCGTCCATGGTGCCGTAAAAGGTCACCTCGTCCTGGTCGCAGGGGGCGAGCCGCTGGCGGGCTCCCTCCGGGTCGGGGTCCACGATGCCCACCACGCGCAGGTCGGGGGCGATCTGGCGGAAGGGGCCCTTGATCATGCCGCTGATGCGGTTGCCGTAGCCGGCGACGCCGAGTCGAATCATGGTTGTCGTTCTCCTTGTTGGGTTGGTGGTTTGCGGGCGGGTCGGCGGCCCAGGCGACGGTGGCTGGGCCGCCGGGAGCCGGACCGTCACGAGCAGAGCTTGCGGACGGTGTCCAGGTCAAAGCTATAGTAGTCGCAGGTCAACTCTTCGCCCGGGGCGATATCGCGCAGGGCGACGTTCTGGCGGGCGGCATCCTCCCCGAGGTTGGGTTCGGCGGCGTGGTTCATCTGCTTGGCGTGGTCGCCGCACATGACGATGATCCGCTCGCCGTTCCGTTCGATCTGGTAGCCGTACATGAGCCAGAACTCTTGCGCGGGCGGCGGGAACGTGCACAGCTCGGCAAAGGGGATGACCGAATCCAGCCGCTCGTCCAGCACCCAGACGAGCTGCCCCTTTCTGATCGGCTCCGCGGCAAAGCAGCCGATCCCATGGATGGTGCTCAGTCCAATGCGCGCCCTAACCAATAACACCGGGACCTCCTTGTGGTCCAAAATGAGGGACACCAAGTCGGAAAGGCGATGGCTCTGACCATCACTCCTGGACCATGAGGCGCACCTGAGCGTTGGTCGAGCCGCCGATGAGCGTGTTGCCATAGGCGCCGCTGGTATGCACGATGCGAAAGAGCAGCCGGTCGCCCGGCCGGGCCAGGGGATCGATCCCCTCCAGGGCGCCGGAAAAGCGCCGCGTCTCGTTGGCGACGCAGAGCTCGCTTGTTCATGCGGGGCGCTCCTCGCGATCTCGCGACAGCTTGGGGCAAGCGGTCCTATTGTAGACCATATTGTCGAATCGCCAAGAGGCGCGGGGCCATTTGACAAAGGGACGAAATGGGCGAAAGTAGGGCCGTTGCCAATCACCGATGAGGAGCAGAGAACATGTCCGACGGGAGCAGGGCCAAGTTGCGGTTTTCCACGCGGGTGTCGGCGGAGGCGACGGGCGAGGAGCTGACCTTCGCCCGGCAGTTGGGCGTCGAGTGCCTCTATACCTGGGTCAGCGAGGAGCAGACCGGGCTCGATTACCTGCGGCGGCTGAAGGAGCGGGCCGACCGCGCGGGGCTGACGCTCTACAACGTGGGCAACATGCGGCTGGGCAAGTGCGACCAGATCCACCTGGCGCTGCCGGGGCGGGACGCGCGCATCGCCGAGCTCAAGGTCTTTATTCGCAACCTGGGGCGGGTGGGGATCCACGTCACCACCTTTACCTGGGAGCCGACCAACGTCTGGAGCTCGCGGCAGCGCGGGGAGAGCCGCGGCGCCTCGGCGCGGATGGTGGACATGGCCGAGCTGGAGCAGCGCCCCTATACCCACGGCCGCGCCTATAGCCGCGAGGAGATCTGGGACAACTTTGCTTATCTCATGCGCGAGATCATCCCGGTGGCGGAGGACGCGGGGGTGCGGCTGGCGTTGCACCCCAACGACCCGCCGGTGCCCGAGCTGGGCGGCATCCCCTGCCTGATCCATAGCTGGGCGGACTATCAGCGGGCGTTCGAGATCGCCGATAGCCCCGCGCTGGGGATGGAGTTCTGCGCTGGCTGCTGGCTGGAGGGGGGCGCGGCCTTTGGCGACGTGCTGGCGGGGATTCGGGAGCTCGCCCTGGGGGACCGCATCCTGCTGGTGCATTTCCGCAACGTCACCGCGCCGCTGCCCTATTTCGTGGAGACCTTTCTGGACAACGGCTACATGGACATGTACCAGATCATGCGCGCGCTGGTGGAGGTCGGCTACCCCAACACCGTCACGCTGGACCACTCGCCCAAGCTGGGGAGCGGCGGCGAGGAGGCGTCGACCGCCTATGCCGTGGGCTACATGCGGGCGCTGAAGGAGCGGGCCGAGCAAGAGCTGTGGGGCGCCCGGTAGCGCGACCCCGCGGCTTTGACAGCTCCCCCGCCCCGTGCTAGAATGTCCGTGGCCAGTGGGCGGAAAACCCAATGCGCTGGCAGAGGTGAGGATGAGCTTTCTGAATCGCATTCTACGTCGCACCAAGAGCCCCCGCGTGGTGTTCATCGGCATCGATGGCACGCCGCTCTCCTTTCTGCAGCGGATGATGCGCGAGGGGGTGATGCCGAACCTGGCCCGCCTGGCGGCGGAGGGCGACCTGCGCGAGAACCTCTCGGTCTATCCGACGGTCTCGTCGGTGGCCTGGTCGTCGTTCATGACCGGGGTGAACCCGGCCAAGCACGGCATCTATGGCTTTGTGGACCGGCAGCTCGACTCGCTGCGCCCCTATATCCCCAACGCCGCCAACATGAAGGCCAAGACCCTCTGGGAGGTGTTGAGCGAGGCGGGCAAGCGGGTCTTGGTGATGAACGTGCCGGTGACCTATCCGCCGCGGCCGGTGAATGGGGTGCTGGTGGGGTGCTTCCTCTCGCCCAGCCTGGAAAAGGCCACCTACCCGCCGGAGGCCAGCGGGGAGCTGGCCAAGCTGGGTTACATCCTGGACGTGGACCCCTGGGCGGCGCGCCGCGACAAGGCCGGCTTGCTGCGACAGGTGAACCAGGCGCTGGCCGGGCGGGAGCGGGCCCTGTTTCACTATATGGACCAGGAGCCGTGGGATTACGCCCACTTGCACATCATGGAGACGGACCGGCTGCATCACTTCCTCTGGGAAGAGATGGAGGCCGGCGATCCCCAGTTCGCCCCGGGTTTCATCGGGTTCTATCACGAGCTGGACGCTTTCCTGGGGCGGCTGCGCGACCGGCTGGACGAGCAGACGACACTGATGCTCATGTCCGACCATGGCTTTTGCACGCTGCGGCAGGAGGTCTATATCAACCACTGGCTGGCGAGCCAGGGCTGGCTCCGCTACGCGACGGAGCAGCCCAAGTCGGTGGCCGACATCCACCCGGAGAGCGTGGCCTATAGCCTGGACCCTGGGCGGGTTTTCCTCAACGTGCGCGGGCGCGAGCCGCACGGGCGCATCAGCCGGGGGGCCGAGTACGAGCGGGTGCGCGACGAGATCATCGCCGCCGCCCGCGAGCTGCGCGACCCCGCCACCGGCGAGCCGATGATCCAGCACGCCTTCCGCGTGGAAGAGATCTACCACGGCCCTTACCTGGACCAGGCGGCGGATATCATCTTGCACCCCTACAACGGCTACGACCTGAAGGGGCCCATCGCCAAGGAGACGCTCACCTATAAGGGGCGCGAGCTGGTGGGGATGCACACCTATGACGACGCCACGCTCTACATCGGCGGGCACAGGATCATCCAGGAGCAGCCCTGGGTGGCCGACCCGATGCCCACGATCCTGCGGCTGCTCGGCGTGCCCATCCCGCCCGACGTGGATGGGCGCGTGTTGATCGCATGAACGAGCGGCGGGGCGCTTTGGGGCGGGCGGCGCGCTGGGTCGCCGACCACGAGCTGGCCGTGGTGCTGGCCCTGGCGCCCTTCTTGCTGTTCCCCGCGGCGCTGTCCGTGGCCACGGCGGCGGCCCTGGCGGCGCTCCCGGCGCTATGGGCGATCCGCTGGCTCGCCCGCGGCCGGCTCACCCGCCGCACGTCGCTGGACGGGCCCATCCTGGCGCTCATGGCGCTGGTCCCGCTCTCCGTGATCGTCTCGCCGTACCCCGAGCTGAGCCTGCCCAAGGCCGTCGGGCTGGCGCTGGGGCTGGCCCTCTATTACGCGCTGGTCAACCACCGCGACGCCCTGGCGTTGGCGCGCTGGCTGCCGCTGCTGGGCTGGGCGGTGGTGGCGCTGGGGCTGGTGGGGATCGACTGGGTGGTCTTCAAGCTGCCGGTGCTGACCCCGATCTATCAGCACCTGCCGCGGCTGATCCAGGGGGTGCCGCGCACCATGTCCGGCGGGTTCCACCCCAACGAGGTGGGCGGCACGCTGGCGATGCTCATCCCCGCGGTGGCGGCGCTTTGGCCGGAGCGCGGGGAAGCGAGCGCCGGGGGCAGGCTGCGGGCGCTGGTCGGCTCGCGGGGCTTTATCCTGCTCACGCTGGCGGCCATGGCGGGGCTCTTGCTGCTGACGCAATCCCGCGCGGCCATCGCGGCGACGGCGCTGGCGCTGGCCTTCCTGGGGGCGGTACGCTGGCGCTGGGTGCGCTGCGCCCTGGCAGCGGCGGCGATCCTGGCGGTCGGGTTGGTGATGTGGCGCGGCCCGGCGGCTATCCTCGATGCGGTCTTGTCGCTCCCAGGCTCGCACACCTGGGCGGGCCGCCCCGAGATTTGGGGCAACGCCCTGCGCGCCTGGCGAGACTTTCCCCTGACCGGCGTGGGGCTCAACGCCTTTGAGCCGGTCTCCCGGGCGCGCTACGCCTACCTCATCGCGCCGCCGACGTGGGACTTTGTGCACGCCCACAACATCCTGCTGCAGATCGGCGTCGACCTGGGGCTGGTGGGGCTGGCGGCCTTTATCGCCTTGCTCGTTGCGCTGGGGATCGTGGGGCTGCGCGCCGGCAAGCTGGCCGGATGGCGGGGGCGGCTGGCAGGCGGGCTGCTGGCCAGCGTCGTCGCCTATCTGGCTTTTGGGCTCATTGACGCCATCACCCTGGGGGCCAAGCCATCGGCCTGGCTGTGGGCGGCGGCGGGGCTGTTGGGCGGGATGTCGCTGGAGGCCCCGTCGCAGTCGGCGCCAGGCCGGGCACGGCGCGCGGGGCGGTGGGCGGCTCCTGCGGCGAGCGCGGCCCTGGGGGTGGCGGCGCTCCTTCTCCATTCCCCGCTGGCGAGTCTCGCGTTAGGTAACTGGGGCCAGCTCGCCATCAACCACCAGCTCTATCCGCAGGCCGTCGGCATCCTGGAGCGGGCGGTGGCGCTGGACGAGGGGAACGGTTCTGCCCAGTGGGGGCTGGCGGAGGCCTACGCGGGGGTGGGACGGGAGGAGGAGGCGCTCCATCGCTGGCGCATCGCCGGGGCGGACCCCAAGGAGCTGGCGGAGCGAGGACAGGCGGCCCGGCTCGCTGGCCAATTGGAGGCAGCGGAGGCCTGGCTGCGCCGCGCGTTGACGCTGGATGCGATGCTCAGCGAGGGGTGGTACTACTTGGGGCTCTTGCGGGCCGATCGCGGGCGGCACGGGGAGGCGGTGCAGGCGCTGCGGAAGGCGCTGGAAACCGGCCACTCCGGCGACGCCCTGCCAGCGGATGCCCGGCGGGTGCTGGGGATCCTGCTGCTGGCCGAGGGCTCGATCCCCGAGGCCACGAGCCACTTCCGAGCGATGCTGGCGGAAGACCCGGGCGATATCCGCACGCGCTTTGACCTGGCCCAGGCGCTCTCCCTGGCGGGGGATTACCCGGCGGCGCGGGCCGAGCTGGAGGCGGGGATGGCGGCGCTGGAGGCGGGCCGAACGGCGGGCGATGCGCTGCAATACGCCGCGCTGCGCCTGGAGCTGGCCGTTGCCCTGACCACCAACGCGAACCGGCAGGACGACCTGGCGGCGGCCCAGCGGTGGGGCAAGCTGGCGAAGCAACTGGAGCCGCGCCACGCTTTCCCCTACACCGACCTGGCGGAGCTCTATTTGCGGCATGGCCTGCATGCCGAGGCGCTGGAGGAATGCCGCGCCTTGTTGCAGATCAGGCAGGACGTGCCGGGCATTCACTACCTGTTGGGCGAGGCGCTGGCGGGGGCAGGGGAGCCTGCCGCGGCGATCCCGGCCTATCAGGAGGCGATCCGGCTGCGGCCCGATATCGCGCGGTTCCAGTATGCCCTGGCGGCGGCGCAGGCGGCCAGCGGCGACGCCGCCGCCGCGGCGCGGACTCTGGAGCAGGCGCGCAAGCTGGGCCCGGACGCGCCTCTGTCGCTCACCGGCCACAGCCGCCGGCTATAGGGTTACGTGCTGCCCATGGCCCACTTCAGATAGGCCTCGATAAAGGCATCCAGATCGCCATCGAGGACGGCGGCGGTGTTCCCCGTCTCGTAGTCGGTGCGCAGGTCCTTGACCATGTTATAGGGGTGCAGCACGTACGAGCGGATCTGGTTGCCCCAGCCGGCGTCCACGTGTTCGCCCTTGAGCCGCGATTGCTCCTCGTCCTGTTTGGCCTTTTCCGCCTCGTAAAGCCGCGCGCGCAGGATCTTCATGGCGTATTCGCGGTTTTGCGCCTGGGAGCGCTCGTTCTCGCAGGTGGCGATGAGGCCCGTGGGGATGTGGATCAGGCGCACGGCGGTCGAGTTCTTTTGCATATGCTGGCCACCGGCGCTGGAGGCGCGATAGACCTCCATGCGGATATCCTCGGGCTTGATGTCGATCTCGATGTCCTCTTCCAGGTCCGGCCAGACCTCCACCAGGACGAAAGAGGTGTGGCGGCGCTTGGCCGCGTCAAAGGGCGAGATGCGCACCAGGCGGTGGACGCCTTTCTCCGATTGCAGGTAGCCGTAGGCGTACTTGCCCTCGACGCTGATCATGACGCGCTTGATGCCTGCCTCGTCGCCGGGGAGCATGTCCATGATCTCGCCTTTGAAGCCGCGGCGCTCGATCCAGCGCAGGTACATGCGCTGGAGCATGCTGGCCCAGTCCTGGGCCTCGGTGCCGCCGGCGCCGGCATGGATGGCGAGAATGGCGTTGGCGCGGTCGTGCTTGTTGGGGAGGAGGAGCTGGAACTCGGCCTGGTCGAGGGTCCGCGCGATCTCGTCGGCCTCAGCGGCCACGTCGGCGAGGACGGCGTCGTCGCCCTCCAGCCCTGCCAGCGCGGCGAGCTCGTTGGCGTCGACGGCGCGCCGGCTCAGGTCACGCCAAAAGCCCACCTCGTCGCGCAGCTCGGAGAGTTGGCGCATGTGCCGTTGGGCGTCCTCGGGGACATCCCAAAAGTCCACTTCCAACGAGCGCTTTTCCAGGCGCTCGATCTCGGTCTCTTTGCTGGCTAGGTCAAAGACGCTCCTGGATCAACGTGATGCGCCCGAGAACGTCGTTTAGCTTGCTTTGCAGCTCTTCCATGTGTGGTCTCCCTACTCGAACAGGCCGTCGACGTAGGCCTGCGGATCGAACTCGGCCCAATCCTCGATGGTCTCGCCGGTGCCCACGAATTGGATGGGCAGCCCCAGCTCGCGCGAGACGGCAAAGGCCATGCCGCCCTTGGCGGTGCCGTCCAGCTTGGCCAGGACGCAGCCGGTGATCTGGACGGCGTTCAGGAACTCTTTCGCCTGGGTCAGGGCGTTCTGGCCGGTGGTGGCGTCCAGCACCAGCAGCGTCTCGTGGGGGGCGCGGTGGACTTGCTTCTGGGCCACGCTGCGCACCTTGACCAGCTCTTGCATCAGGTTGTACTGGGTGTGCAGCCGCCCGGCGGTGTCGATGATCAGCACGTTGGCGTGGCGCGAGTCGGCGGCGCGGATGGCGTCATAGACCACCGCGCCGGGGTCGGCGCCGGGCTGGTGGGCGATGATGTCCACCTCGGCGCGCTCGGCCCAAATCTTGAGTTGGTCGATGGCGGCGGCGCGAAAGGTGTCGCCGGCGGCGAGCAGGACGCGGTCGCCGCGGTTGCGGTGATAGCGGGCCAGCTTGGCGATGCTGGTGGTCTTGCCGGAGCCATTGACGCCGACGACCAGCACCACGTTCAGGCGGCGCTCGCCCTCCAGATAGGTCCGCTTCTTTTCCGTGAGCAGCGCCACCAGCCGCTCTTTGAGCAGGTTGTTGAGGTCGTCCGGCGTGCGAGCATGGCGCCGCTCCGACTCGGCGCGCAGCCATTCCACCAGCTCCACCGTGGTGGCCACGCCCATGTCCGCCTGGATCAGCAGCTCTTCCAGCTCTTCCCAGGTGCCCTCATCGATGGTGCGCGCGACAAAGAGGCTGGCGATCTTGCCAAAGAACGACGTGCGCGTCTTGGTCAAGCTCTGCTGGATGTTCTTTCCTCTACCGAACACGGGCGACTCTCCTCATGGTGGTGGCCTCAACCAAATGGCCATTATACCGGATTCGGGGGAATCGGGCAAATGGCGCGTGCCGCCATTTCCCGCGGGGGGCGAGCTGTGTTATCATGGCGCAAACGGGCCGGGGAGGCGAGGCGATGGCGACGATAGCGTTGGTGGGCGGCGAGGTGGCGACCCCGAGCGGCGAGCTGCGGCGGGGCACGGTGGTGGTGCGCGGCTCGACCATCGCGACCATCGACCCGGAGGGGGGCTGTCCCCCCGAGGCGGAGGCCATCGACGCGCGGGGGCGGGTGGTCTCGCCGGGGTTCATCGACGTGCACATCCACGGCGCGGCGGGACACGATATCATGGACGCGACGCCGGAGGCGCTGGCGGCCATCTCGGGTTTCGCCGCCCAGCACGGCGTGACGGGCTTTTTGCCGACCACCGTGACGGCCGGGCTGGAGGCGACCTGGGCCGCCATCGGGGCGGTGGACGAGCTGCAGCGCGCGGGGGCGCCGGGGGCGGCGGCGCTGGGCGTGCACCTGGAGGGCCCCTATATCAGCGGCGAGCGGATGGGGGCGCAGAACCCCGCCCATGTTCGCGGCGCGGAGCCGTCCGAATATGTGCGGCTCTTTGAGCTGGGCAATATCCGCCTGATCTCGCTGGCGCCCGAGATGCCGGGGATCGAACGGCTGGTGCGGTTCGCCGTGGCGCGGGGCGCGGCGGTGGCGGTCGGCCACTCCTCCGCCACCTACGACCAGGTGCTGGCAGCGGTAGGGTGGGGGCTGAGCCAGGCCACGCACACCTATAACGCCATGCGCGAGATGCATCACCGCGAGCCGGGCGCCACCGGCGCGGTGCTCACCTGCGACGCGATCTATGCCCAGGTGATCGTGGACCTGGTCCACGTGCACCCCGCGATGGTCAAGCTGCTGGTGCGGGCCAAGGGGCCGGACCGCGCGGTGCTGGTGACCGACGCCATGCGCGCGGCGGGGATGCCCGACGGGCGCTATGACTTGGGCGGCCAGGAGACCATCGTCAAGGGCGGCGAGGCGCGGCTGCCCGCGGGCAACCTGGCGGGGAGCACGCTGACCATGGAGCGAGCGGTGCGCAACGTGATGGGCGCGGCGGAGCTGACCCTGCCGCAGGCGCTGCGGCTGGCGACGCGCAACCCCGCCGCCTCCATTGGGCTGGGCGGCCGCAAGGGCCAGCTCGCGCCGGGCTATGACGCCGACATCGTGCTTTTGGACGCCGACCTGCGCGTGGCGCTGACCATGGTGGGCGGCCGGGTGGTCTATCGGGCTTGAGTGGAGAATCTAGCTCTAGAGGAGGCAAGAATGACCCTTCCAACCATTGCAGCGCAGCTCTATACCGTGCGCGAGCATACCCAGACCGCCGCGGGGCTGGCGGCGTCGCTCAAAAAGGTGGCGGCCATCGGCTACCGGGCCGTGCAGATCTCGTCCATCGGGCCCATCCCGGATGCCGAGGTGAAGGCGATGCTGGACGACAACGGCCTGACCTGTTGCATCACGCACGACCCCGAGCCGTGGCCCTGGCAGGACCTCGACGCGGTGATCGCGCGGCACAAGCTGTGGGGCTGCCCCCATGCCGCGCTCGGCGGGATGCCGATGGACTATCGGGCCAGCGAGGCGGGCTATTGGCGGTTGGTGAAGGAGGCCAACGCCATCGGCAAGAGGCTGCACGAGGCGGGGCTGACGCTCAGCTACCACAACCACAGCTTCGAGTTCGTCCGCTTTGGCCAGCGCTTGGGGATGGACCTGATCTACCAGGAGACCGACCCGCGCTATCTGAAGGCCGAGCTGGACACCTTCTGGGTCCAATTCGGCGGCGGCGATCCGGCAGCCTGGATCACCAAAATGGCGGGCCGGATGCCGGTGGTGCACTTTAAGGACATGTGCATCCTCTTCGATCCGAACGATGAGGCCTCGCTGTGGCGCGGGAAGCAGACCATGGCCGAGATCGGCGAGGGCAACCTTAACTGGCCGGCGGTCCTGGCGGCGTGCGAGGCGGCTGGGGTGGAGTGGTGCGCCGTCGAGCAGGACGTCTGCCAGCGGGATCCCTTCGAGAGCCTGAAGATCAGCTATGAGAATCTGAACGCCATGGGGCTGCGTTAGCCCCGGCGCAAAACGGACCGCCGCCACGGGCATCTTCCCGCGGCGGCGCTTTGGCTTATTGGCGCAAGATCATCGGCAACTGCAGCCGGCCCGGCCCCAGCGAGCAGGCCCACAGCTCGTCGAACTCGGCGACGGCGCGGGAGACGGTCACCCCGAACCAGCCCGCGCGGTAGGTGGGGCTGGCGGGCACCACCAGCTTGACCACGCCGTCCACCGTGGCCTCCAGATGGCCGCCCTGGGCGATGACCCGCAGCCGGTAGGGCTGGTCGGGGGCGACGGCCACGGAGGCCGCCGCCAGCACCATCCCCGACGGCTGCTGGCTGAGGCGGATGGCCTGGGTGTCGGCGTCCAGCAGCAGGTCATACCCCTGCGCGCCGTCGGCGGTGGCGCGAAAGACCAGCCCCGCCGCGCTCCCGCTGCGCAAGATCACCATCCCCTCGTAGACGAAATCGCCTGCCCACTCGCGGCGCATGTTCCAGGCGCTATCCAGAGCGCTCTCGCCGCGCATGGCGCCTCCCACGTTGGCCCACGCGCCCTTTTGGGCGGTCCAGCCGGGGAGGCCGCTCCCGTCGAACTTGGACTGAAAGAGCGGCGCGCAGACGACGGCGGTGGGCGTCGCCGTGGGGGTGCCGGTGGGCGGCGGCGTCACCGAGCGCGTCGCCGTGACGGTGGAGCTGGGCTTTTTGGTGGGCGTGTGGGTGGGCCGCGGCGTGTTGGTGGGGGTGATGGTGGGCGTGGGCGGGCCCAAGACCACCAGCCGCGCGGGATAGACCTCCTCCAACAGGGGCTGGCCCGCCTGGGCGATCTGCGAGGGGTTCCAGGTGGGAAAGGTGAAGCGCAGCCAGTCGCTGCCGGCGGCGTCCGGCAACACCCGAAAGCGGACGGTGGCGATGGTGACGGCGCCCTGCGGGCAGGGGCCGTCCAGCGCGCCCGCCGCGAAATAGATGATCCCTGCCGCCGCGTCCACCCGGTTCTGGTAGACGTAGGGGAGGGCGCCGGCGGGCTCGATCTGCGTCGCGGGCTGGCCGGACTCGTCCACGACGGCCAGCAGCGCGGGGTTATACTGGATATGGGCGGCGATGCCATCCACGGGGCGGCCGCCCGTCTGGGCGGCGACGGCCAACTCGAAGGTTTCGCCGGGCGAGTAGGCGAGCTCGGCGGGGAGCAGGGAGAGCGAGACGAGGTCGGCGACAGGCGCGGCCCCGGTGGGGCGCGGCGGCTGGGCCGGGGCCTGGCCAAGCTCCAGGGCGCCGGTGATATCGCCGTGCAGGCCAAAGCTGGCGGCCAGGAGCGCGGCGTCGGCGGCGCCCACCAGCCCATCCTGGTTCAGGTCGGCTTGGGGATCGTAACCGGGCGCGCCCTGGGATTGGCCGAAGGAAAGGCTCAGCAGCGAGGCGTCCAGGACGTTGGCGGCGTTGTCGTTGTTGACGTCGCCCTCGGGGAGCGGGCCCCAGTCCACCACCGTCTCGCCCAGCTCGATCGACACGCCGAGCTGGCGCTGGCCCAGGGTATGCAAACCCTTGAGCGAGATGTCATAGAGCCCCGGCGGCAGCGACACCAGCGCCAGGCGCCCCAGCGGGTCGGTGGCGGTGCTGTAGGTGGAGAGCAGGGTCTCGGTCCCGGGCTGGTAGAAGCGGACCGTCACCGGCGCGGCGTGGGAAGGGTCGGGCGCGGGCGGGCGCCCCTGCCAGGCCACCCGCCCGGTCAGGATGGCGGTGGGCCGGATCAGAAGCAGGCCGTTTTCGCTGCGCGGGGCGATGGACTGCCCGGCGCGCAGCACGTCGGTGGCGCGCGGGTACGTGGAGGAAAAGCGCAGCCAGGCCTCGCCCGAATCGGGCCGGCCGATGGCCTTGAGATAGACCGTCGCCAGGGTCACGCGGCCGCCGATGGTCTGGGCGCGGCGGGCCACCAGGTCGATGGTCCCGGCGGCGTTGTCCACGGCGTTCTGGACGATCTCGGGGAGGTCGGCCCCGGGGATGACCTGGGTCGCGAGGGCGCCGCTGGCGTCCACCACGCGCAGCCAGGCGGGGTCAAAGTTCAGATGGGCGGCGGCGGCGTCCAGCGTGGCGATCCCGGCATCCACCGTCAAGGTGAGCGAGATGACCTCGCCGACATCGACCTGTTGGAGCGCCGGGGCGACGCGGATGATCGGGCGGTCGGCCACGGGGACGACGGCGATGGCGGTCTGGGCGACGGCAAAGACGGTCCCGCCGCGATACTCGACGGCCAGGGACGTTCCATAGGTCGGCGAGGGGTTCATCCCCACGAACTGGGTCAGCGTGGCGCTGTCCACTGGGTAGCCCTCCAGGTGCCACCAGGGGTCCAGGCGCGTCAGGTCGTAGAGGTCGTGCGAGACCACCGCGGCGTCGTTGTGCATGGGATCGGGGGGCGCGGCGGGGTGCATGTGGGTCCCCCACGGGCGCACATAGCCGGGGTAGCCCACCTCGGCGTGGTTGTGATAGGGGTCCGAGATGAGCACCTGGTTATCGCGGCAGCCGATCTGGGCCAGTGTGACATAATGGCTGCCCAGGAGCCGCAGCCCCTCGGCTTGCTGCTCCCAAAAGCCCACCTGGAGGATGACGGCGGCGCCCCGATTCGCCAGGTCGCGGAGCTGGTCGGCGCTGGGGCGCTCCTGGGCCAAGACGTTGAACCGGTTGCCCAGCCCCTGGCCGCTGATATACTGCAGGAGGCCCTGCTGCAGAGCTTGCGGATAGGTGCCGTCCGCGGCGGTGTCCATGATATCCGCGAGCCGCTCCACCAGCGGGGCCACATTGCGCGGGTCGTGGTCGTCCCAGAGCTGCGAGAAGGGCTTGACCAGGGCAAAGTGGTCCACGCGCCCCGGAGGCGGGGTCTGGCTGGGCTCGAAGCGGCTATCCAGCCACCAGAGGGCGTTGGCGGCGGCAACGGGGCCATCGTGGCTCCAGCGGCCCTCGGCCTGCCAAGCCGCCTGACGCTGGTCCCAGTCGGGCAGGCCCTCGGGGGCATAGTCGGCGAAGCGCTGCTCCTCGAAGGGCGGGCAGAGGCCCGGCGGGGGCGCCGGCGGCTCCCAGGCCTTGGGCGCGCAGGTCAGCAGGCAGAGGTGGATGTCGTCCAGCCAGGCGCCAAAGGGGGCGGGCTGCCCGTCCTGCCGCACGGAAAAGACGAGGCGAACGATCTGCCCGACCAAGCCCGAGAGGTCGGCCTCGTGATAATTCCAGCCCGCGCCGCCGCCGATATAGAGCGTCGTCTGGGGCGTCCCGGCGGCGATCAGGTCCACCTGCAGCGCGTCGTTGAGCGAGGCGCCGCCGGCGGTGTCGGTCTTGTACCAAAAGCTGAGCAAGGCGCCGCCGGCATTGGCGGGGATAAAGACGTCCTGATAGGCCCAGGCGGCGCCGATGGCGGTGGCCTCGCCCTGGACGTTGCCGATAAAGAGGGCGCGCGAGCTCTCATGGCCGGGGGCGATGGTGTCGATGTGGGCGGCGGGGAAGGCGACGCTGCTGCCGGTCTGCCAGCTCCGCGTATGCCCGCCCTCAAAGTCGCCGTTGATGATCAGATCGTCCAGGCAGAGGTCGGGCTGCGTGACGACCACCGGCTGGGCGACCGCAGCCTGCCCTTCCACGGTCTGCCCCAGGAGGTCGCGGCCCTCGGCCCGGGCCTCGGGCGCGGCGGCGCAGGGCTCGGCGCCATGCAGCCAGGTGGTGAGGGTGATGGCGGCGCCCGGTTCCAGGGCGCCCAGGGAGTCCGCCAGGTTCAGCCAGACCACATAGCCGTTGGGGTCGCCGAGGTTGTAGGTGACATAATCAGGCGAGGGGTCGGCGGCGCGATAGTCGAGACAGGCGCGCGGATAGACCGCGGAGGCGCTCAGCTCGGCGATGGCGGTGGAGCCGGTGTTGGCGATGACGATCTCGAAGGGGAGCGTGTCGCTGACGCAGGCGGTGGCGGCCAGCGGCGCGATGCTCAGCGCGATCTGGGGGCCGTCCAGCGTATCGAAAGCTGGGGCGTCCGCGTCGTACCTAGCGGCGAGCCCGGGCGCGGCCGGGGAGAGGGCGCTGGCGGGTCCCCAAGCCGCCAGCGCGGCCAGGAGCGCGAGCAGAACCGCGCCCGCGGCGGCGAGGCGGAGCAAGGCCGTTCGTTTGACCGTGGCAGACATGGCTGCCTCCTTTGGGCTATCCAGCGGGCGGCGCGCGCCAGGCTGGAGGTATCCTGAGGGTAGCATAAAACGCGAGGGGTGTCAATCCTGCGGGGATGGGCTCGGGGTCTGGTTGGCTTGCCGCCGAGGTCATTTGCGCTATAATGTGCCGAAACAAGGGCTTGACCCGCGCTCGTCCGGGCCCCAGCGGCGCCGGGCCAAGATGGGTGGTGGGTAAGGAGGGTTCTCGATGCCTCACGCACAACGTGACAGCGAATCCCGCGGCTGGACGCGACGGGCGGCCTGGGCCTGGCTGGCGTTGGCGCTCCTGGCGCTGATCGTCGCTGGCGCCTTTGCGCAGCCGGTGGCCCTGGCGGAGGGCGCGCAGCCCCAGGCCAGCCCCACCTCGACCCTCGTCTGCGCCGAGCCCAACGACACCGCTGCCCAGGCGCAGGGGCCGCTCGCCTGCGGCGGGACGACTTATTGCCTGATGGACGAGGACTGGGATCTGGACTACTTTTACATCGACCTGGCCGCCTCCACGGTGATCACCCTCGACCTGGGCGACATCCCCGCCGGGTCCGATTGGGACCTCTATCTCTACAACGCGGGCAGCGTGGAGCTGGCCTACTCGGTGAACGCGGGCGACAGTCCGGAGCGGATCGTCTACAACGCGACGCAGGCGGGGCGTTACTATGTGGCCGTGGAGTGCTACGAGGGGCCGAGCGTGGAGTCGCCCTATCGGCTGGACATCGCTTGCTTGCAGACGGCGGCCCCGACGGCGACGCTCACGCGCACGCCCTCGGCGACGGCCACCGCGAGCGCGACGCCCAGCGAGACCCCCACGGCGACCTGGACCCCCACGGCGACGCCCACCTTTACGACGGTGGTGGGCGACACGCCGACGCCCTCGCACACGCCGCCGCCCACCGCCACGGGGACGGCCACCTGGACCCCCACCGAGACCTCCCCGGTGACGGCGACCTCCACCGCCACCTGGGCGCCGACGCACACGGCCACCACGGCCAGCGGCAGCCCGACGCCGGTCCCCAGCCTGGACGTGAGCGCGGCGATCCCGGCGGCGTGCATGCAGACCTACTATGGCGATACCATGGGCAAGGCCAACAACGTGGTCTATTACAGCTGCGTCGATTGGCAGGAGAGCGGCCCGGAGGAGGTCTATGCCCTGGAGCTGGGCGTTTCCTCCGACATCTCGGTGGTCCTGACGCCCTATGACCTGATCGTGGACCTGGACGTCTTTTTGCTGGGCGGGCCGTCGGAGCACCAGTGCTTGGCCTATGGCACCACCGAGGCCAACCTCGATGACGCCCCGCCCGGAACGTATTACATCGTGGTGGATGGCTATGTGGGCTTTGCCGGGGCCTATCGCCTGGACATCGAATGCGCCGCCCACGACACGCCGACCGTGACCGTGACGCGCACGCCGACCGCGACCGGCACGCCCACCAGCACGCCGACGATCACCCCGACGGCCACCGAGACGACGGACGGCAGCATCACGGCGACCCCCTCGGCGACGCCCACCGCCACCGAGACGGCGACGCAGGCGCCGACGTCCACCCCGACGCGCACGGCGACCCCCACGGGGATACCGGGGTGCATGCTCTACATCTATCCGCTGCAAGGGCCCCCGGAGACCTCGGTGCAGGTGAGCGGGTACTGCCCGCAGGTGGTCAGCAGCCTGGTCTCGATCTATTTCGACGAGGCCCTGATGTTCCAGACCATGTCCGACGGGCTGGGCAACTATCACGGCCCGTTCACCGTCCCGGCGGACGCCGCGGCGGGGGACCACGTGGTCTCGGCTCGCCGGGCCAGCGACGGGCTAGAGCTGGGGCGGGTCACCTTCACGGCGCAGCTGCCCACGGCGACGCCCACCGCCACCATCGGCGACACGGCCACCCCGACGCTGACGCTGGCGGCGACGTCGACGCCCACCGCCACGAAGCCGCCGACGGCCACCCCCACCGCTACCCCGTTCGAGGCGATCGTGGTGGAGGGGATCATCTATCGCGGCGCTGTCGGGCTGGAGGCGCCGATCTCGGGCGCGCAGGTGGATGTGTGGGTGCCGGCGCTGGGGCTGCACGACGTGCTGGCCACCAACGGCGACGGGCACTATCGCGTCGAGTACCGCGTGATGGGGCACCTGCCGGGGATCTCGGTGCACGCCATCGCCGCCGCGCCGGGCTATGTCACCGGCTATAGCATCGGCCACCTGGCCGCCTACCTGCCCGGCAACGTGCAGGTCGTCCACCTGGACGTGGGGCTGTGGCTCATTCCCACCGTGACGCCCACGGCCACACGGACGCCGTCGGCCACGCCGACGCCGTCGGCTACGCCGACTTGGACGGCCACGGCCACCGCGACCAGCACCTCCACACCGACCAATACAGCCACGGCCGTCGATACGCCGACGGTGGGCCCTTCGCCGACGGCCACGCATACGTCCACGGCAACGGCGACGTCTACAGTGACGCAGCCGCCCACAGCGACGCTGACGGTGGTCCCCTCCGCGACGCCGACCAACACGCCGCGCCCGCCGGTCACGGGAACCCCGACGAACCCGGCCATCGTGCTGGGGAGCGTCCGGCTGCAAGGGCGGCCGGCGCCGCCGGACCCCTCCTGGTCGGTGGCGCTGAGCGTCTATCTCTACCAGGGACAGACGCTGGCCTACCATTTCCGCATCTATACCGACGCCTCCGGGCAGTTCGCTTTGCCCGAGGTCTGGCCCGGCGTATACACGATGCTGCTCAAGAACCCGCACACGCTTTCGCTGCGGCATGGCGTGGTCGAGTTCGCGCCCGGCATCAACACGGTGACGGCGGGGACGCTCCTGGAGGGGGACGTGCACGAGGACAATGTCATCAACATCGTGGACTTTTCCCTGTGGCGCACCCTCTACGGCTCGGCGGACCGGCGGGGCGACCTGAACGACGACGGGATGGTGGATATCGCCGATTTCTCGCTGCTGCGGCAAAACTATGGCCGTCGCGGGGACGCGCCCTAGATGAAGCGCCACATCTATCTTTCGCCGCATTCGGATGACGCGGCGCTCTCTTGCGGGGGGGCGATCCATGGGCAGGCGCGTCGTGGCGAGCGCCCGCTGGCGCTGACCATGTTCGGCGGCAACCCGCCCCGGATGGCCTTCTCCGAGTTCGCCCAAGGCCAGCATGACAAGTGGGAGCTGGAGGAGGACGCGGCGATGGCGTTGCGCCGCCAGGAGGACGCGGCCGCGCTGCGGGTGCTGGGCGCGGAGGCGGCCTACCTGGATGACCTGGACTGCATCTATCGGCTGCACCCGCAAACGGGAGCGCCGATGTACGCCTCCGAGGAGGGGATCTTTGGCGAGATCGACCCCGCCGAGGCCGAATATCACCTGGCTCTGGCGCGGCGGATCGCCGCGCTGGCGGGGCCGCCCGAGCCGGGGCTGACCATCTATGCCCCGGCCACGGCGGGGCACCATGTGGATCACCAACTGGCCTGCCGGGCGGCCTGCGCGCTGCGGCGCGAAGGGTACCGCGTCCTCCTCTACGAGGACTATCCCTATTGCCAAAAGCCCGGCGAGCTAGAGCGGGCGCTGGCCGCCTGGCCGGGCGAGGGGCCGCTGCGCCCCCGGCTGGCGCGCTATGGCGAGGCGGCCATGCGGGTCCGGGTCGCGGCCATCGCCGCCTACCGCTCGCAGATCCGCACCCTCTTTGGCGACCTGGAGGCGATGGATCGGCAGGTGCGGGCGTACTGTGAGGGCCTCGCCGCCGGCGGAGGCGCCGCCGCTAGGGCCGCGCGGAGCCGGTACGCCGAGCGCTTCTGGGCGCCGGGTTAGGGGGGCGGGTTGAGAGAGTCGGGCGGGGTGCGGCTGCGGCGCGGGATGCTCCTGGCGCTGGTGTTCGCCTGCGGCATGACCGGCATGGCGGTGGAGATGGCCGGGTCGCGCCTGCTGGCGCCCTATTTCGGCAACTCGCTCATCGTCTGGGCCAACCTCATCGGCCTGATCATGGTCTACCTGACCGTCGGCTATTACCTGGGCGGCTGGCTGGCCGACCGCCACCCCACGCCCATCGTGCTCTTGCGCCTCACCTCGGCGGCGGCGCTGTGCATCGCGCTGATCCCCCTGGCGGCCCGGCCGGTGCTGGGCTTTGCCGCCGCCGGGTTCACCTCGCTGCGCTGGGGGCTGGTGGCCAGCTCGTTCATTGGCGTGGTGGCGCTCTTTGCCGCGCCGATGGTGCTACTGGGGTGCGTCTCGCCCTTTGCCATCCGGCTGGACGTGCGAGGGATGCACGCCGCGGGGCGGGTGGCCGGGGGCATCTATGGCCTCTCCACCCTGGGGAGCATCGTAGGGACCTTCCTGCCGGTCTTTTTTCTCATCCCCGCCATCGGCACGCGCAGCACCTTTGGGCTGCTGGCGACCCTGCTGGCGGCGCTCTCTTGCCTGGGGCTGTGGAGCGCGCTGGGGCGGCGCGCCTGGCCGTACCTCCTGGTGCCGCTGGCGGCGCTGGCCTTGTGGTGGGCGGCGGCGCCGGGGCGGATCAAGCCGGGCGCAGGGCTGGTCTACGAGGCCGAGTCCATGTATAACTATATCCAGGTGACCCGCGAGGGGGAGACCTATTTCCTCAAGCTGAACGAGGGCGAGGGGAACCAGTCCGTGTATATCCCCGGGCAGGTGCTGGTGAACCGGGTGTTCGACTATTTCCTGGCCGCGCCGCTTTTCCGGACCTCTGATGCCCCGCTGGAGCGTATCTGCATCATCGGGCTGGCCGGGGGGACCATCGCCCGGCAATACACCGCCGCCTATGGCCCGCTGCCCATCGACGGGGTGGAGATCGACCCCGAGATCGCGGAGGTGGGGCGGCGGTATTTCGACATGACCCAGCCCAACCTGGCGGTCCATGCGCTGGACGGGCGGCAGTTTCTGCAGCTCACGGAGCGGCGCTACGACGTGATCGTGGTGGATGCCTACGTGCCGCCCTACATCCCCTTTCACTTGGCCACCGCCGAGTTTTTCGCCGAGGCCGCGGGGCGGCTGAGCGAGGGCGGCGTGGTGGCGGTGAACGTGGGCCGCACGGCGACGGATCGCGCGCTGGTGGAGGCCATCGCCAACACCATGGCCGCGGCCTATCCGGCGGTGTTCGTGGTGGAGGCGCGGGAGAGCTATAACAGCATGGTCGTGGGGGCGTCGGCGCCGATGACGCTGGAAGAGGTCGCGGCCAGGCTGGCTGCGGCAAGGATCGCCGGAGCGCAATCGGCGGCCGAGCCGCTGCTGGCCAACGTGGCCCAACGCATGGAAGGCCGGCTGGCGGCCCACGTCGCGACGGGCGAGGCGCTCCGCGATGACCGCGCGCCGGTGGAGCAGATCGTGCATGGGATGATCTGGCGCGTGGCGCTAGGTGGTTAGGAGAACGGGACGCAGATTTCCGCAGATTCACGCGGATTCCGGAGCGATTCCTCCGGTCCGCTCGATCTCGCCAATCTGCGGGTCAATTCCAAAGGAGGCAAGATGATCAAGATCGCCAAGACCGCATTCATGGGCTGGAAGAACGCTTATAGGCTGACGCTGGGAGAGGCCGAGATGGTGGTGGTGGCCGAGGTGGGGCCGCGCATCCTCTCGCTGAGCGCGGGGGGCGGGCCCAACCTGCTCTACGTGGATGCCGCCACGGCGGGGAAGGGCCAGGGCGACGCCGACTGGCACATCTATGGCGGGCACCGCATCTGGTCGTCGCCGGAGGGGGAAGCGGCCTACGCGCCGGATAACGCTCCCTGCGAGGCCAAGGTCGCCGGCGGCAAGCTGACGCTGGAGACGCCCGTCAACGCGCAGACCAAGCTGCGCAAGCGCCTGACCATCAGCGCCGAGGGGGAGCGCTTCGTGGTGGAGAGCGCGCTGATCAACGCCTCGCCGTTCGTCTTTGGCGGGACGATCTGGGCGCTGACCTGCGTCGTGCCGCAGGGGACCATCGCGCTGCCCTGGGGCAGCGGCGGCACCTGGGACGTGAAGCGAATCCAGTGGTGGCAAGGCTGGGCGGGGCACAGCTCGGACGTGCGGAGCAAGCAATACCTGCCGGGGCCCGACCTCTTCCAGATTCGGCCCACCGGCGAGGAGGGCAAGATCGGCACGCACACGCCGGAGGGGTGGCTGGCGCTCTGCCGGAAGGACGCCACCTTTATCAAGTCGTTCGCGCCGGACATGCACGCCGCCTATCCTGACGGCGGCTGCTCCGTGGAGGTCTATACCTGCGCCAGCTTTATCGAGATGGAGACGCTGGGGCCGGTGATGGTGCTGGCGCCGGGGCAAGTGGTCGCCCAGCGCGAGGTCTGGACGGTGACGAGCCAGGCCGTGGACCCGGAGGATGGCGCGGCGCTGCGCGCGCTCAAGGGGTAAGGGGACGCGGGAAGCACAAAAAGCCGCCCAAGGAGACTTGGGCGGCTGCTTGGTCTGGCTCGGCGACCGGCGTCAGGACTGGGACATGGCTCCCGCTGGCACCGGGCTCTTGTAGCGGAAAACGATGCGCCCGCGGTTCAGGTCGTAGGGGGACAGCTCGAGCCGCACCCGATCGCCCAACAACACGCGGATATAGTTCTTGCGCATCTTGCCGCTGAGGTAGGCCAACAGCTCGTGGCCGTTGTCCAGCCGCACCCGGAACATGGTGGCCGGCAGCGCCTCGGTGATGACGCCGTCGACCTCGATTTTTTCTTGGCTTTCTTTCAGATTACGCATTATCCCTGCCTTGCTTACACTGGTGAAACGACACAACTCATTATAGCCAAAAAGCCGGATATGTCAAGCCTTTTGGGCAAGAAAATGCCCGGCGCCGCGCAGGCGCCGGGCATTCGTGATTACGCGCCGCGACGCTGGCTCAGGAACCAGTTGCCGCCGCCGGGCGGGTTGCCGGGATCGTCGGCGAGCAGCTCTTTATAGTTTTCGGCCACCTTGCGATAGCCCTGGGCATACTCGGCGATGATCTCCGGCCAGTAGTGCTTGAACCAGGGGATGCGGTAGACGCGCGCCTGGATGCCCTCGGCCACGGGCAGGCTGCCGACGGGCTGGCGGACGTCGACGCCCGCCGGCGAGTTGGCGATGCGGGTGGGCAGGCCGTCCCTGTACACGTCCAGGGTGTTAAAGAGCGGGTGCAGGTGCAGCGCCTTGTTGCAGCCGGGCCCGGTGGGCACGCCCTCCGCCGCCACGGCCTCGCAAAAGCGGGTCACCGAGAGGCCGCCGAGCTCCTCGGGGACATAGAGCCCCGCCGCGGCGTACCAGCCGCCCATGGTGAGGCCGGAGCCCTTGGGCGGGCGGTGGGTGCGGATGCCCGGCACGCCCTCCAGGAGATCCCAGAAGTAGTTCATGGCCTTGTCGATCTCGGCCATTTCGGCGGGGTACTTGAGGAGCTGGACCCGAGCCATGGCCGAGGAGAGCTGGTGCATGCGGTCCTTGTAGCCGCCCCAGGGCAGCCCGGCGCCAGCCACCAGGTCGGGAAGGGTCAGGTCGCCGTGGCGCTCATAGTGGCCAAAGGCGATGGCGCGCTCATAGACGCGCTGGTCGTTGGTGATCATGATGCCGCCCTCGCCGGTGGCCAGCGACTTGCCGGTCATCAGCGAAAAGCCCGCGGCGGCGCCGATGGTCCCCACCAGCTTGCCCTTGTAGAGCCCACCGTGGGCGTGGGAGGGGTCCTCGATCACGGGGATGCCGTGCTTGTTGGCGATGGCCATGATGGTGTCCATCTCGGCGGGGTGGCCCATATAGTGGACGACGATGATGGCCTTGGTGCGCGAGGTGATGCGGTGCTCGATGTCCGCCGGGTCGATGCACAGGGTCACCGGGTCGATATCGGCAAAGACCACCGTGCCGCCCAGGGAATAGACGGGGAGGCAGGAGGCCCAATAGGTGATGCTGGGGCAGATCACCTCGTCGCCCTTGCCGATGCCCAGGCCGAACATGGCCGATTGCAGCGAGGCGGTGCCGGTGTTGTGGCCCAGGGCGTACTTGACGCCGTGGAAATCGGCGAACTCGCGCTCGAACATCTTGGTCACGTCCGTGCCGGACATTTTGCCGGCGCGCAGGACCTCGAGCACCGCCGCCTCGACCTCGGGGGTCACCAGCGGCCAATCAAAGATGCCGGCAGGGTCCTTCTGAACCGCCTTGGGCCCGCCGCGAAGTGCCAGTTTGCTTGTCATGACTCGCTCTCCTCTTTTGATAGGGGTTATCTACACAGGACGTAATCCACCGCAGAGACAGAACCAATAGGAGCCTCTGCGGCCTCCGCGTCTCGGCGGTGAGTTCCTAGACCAGGTTCCAGAAGCCGACGGCTTCCAGGTCGGCGCGGAGGGCGGCGACCTGCGTCGGGCTCAGTTGGCCGATGGGACGGCGGCAGTGGCCGCAGTCGTAGCCTTGCATGGCCATGATCTCCTTGATGGTGGCCAGCCCGCCATGCTTGAGGTAGACCTCGATGACCCGGTTGCCCTGGGTCTGCAGCTCGCGGGCGCGGCCCCAATCGCCCGCGCGGGCGGCTTCGTAGAGCCGGATAAAGTGGCGCGGCAGGAAATTGTAGGTGCTGCCGATGGCGCCATCCACGCCGACCTCCAGGCAGGAGGCCAAGATCTCGTCCGGCCCCGAAAAGACGTTGAGCCGCCCCTTCCCCAGGTCGAGTATCCGCTCCAGGGTGTAGAGGTCGTAGGCCGAGTACTTGAACCCCGCCACCTTGGGGATCTGGCAGAGCTCCCACATCTGCGCCGCGGTGAGGGTCACGCCGGTGGAGCCAGGGATGTAATAGAGATAGAGCGGCAAGTCGGAGGCGCTGGCGATGAGCTGGTAGTGCTCCTTGATGGCCTGGAAGCCGACACCGTAATAAAAGGGCGGGATGGCGGCGACGGCATCGGCGCCGAGGCGCTGGGCGTGGGCGGCCAGTTCCATGGCGTCGGCGGTGGCCGCCGCGCCGACGTGGACGATCACGGGGACGCGGCCCTTGGCCTGCACCAGCACCGTCTCGGCCATCCGTTTGCGCGCGTCGTTGGGGAGGAGGATGCCCTCCCCAGTGCCGCCGCAGACGTAAAAGCCGTGCACCCCGGCGGCGATGAGGTCATCCACCAGGCGGCGGGCCACCTCGACGTGGATGCGGTCATCGGCGGTGAGCGGCGTCACCAGCGCGGGCCAGACACCTGCGAATTTCGGCATGAATCGCTCCTTGTACCCTATGATAGGAGGGCAGCCACGGGGGGCTGCCCCTACGATGGCCGGGTTCGGAGGGCGAACACGAGGTTCGCCCCTACGATGCGCGGCGGTCAGGCGGTCCAGTCCCAGGCCTTGTGCGGGGGCGGGTTGGCCGGGGCGGAGACGCCGACGGCCCGCTCTCGCTGCCATTCGGCCAAGGTCTTGGCGTTGGAGGTGGTCAGCTCGGCGGGCAGGTGGGACGTGTCCGAGAGCCAGAGCGCCTCAAGTCGCGGGTGCACCCGCAGGGCGCTCAGGCCGCAGTTCCAGTTGTTGCCCACGCGCGCCAGCACCTCGGGATGGTTCGCCAGCAGGTAGCGGTGCAGGGCGCTCACCGAGGCGCCGTGGCCGACCAGCAGGGCATCCTCGCCGCCGCGCGCGATGAGCGCGTCGATGAAAGGGCCGATCCGGCCCAGCACCGCCGCCGCGTCCTCCAGCTCCGACCCCCACCAAGGGTAGGGGAGCGCCGCATCGGCGGGCACCACCGGAAAGCGCTCCCGCAGCTCCTCCACAGTCTGCCCCTGAAAGACGGCCAGGTTGTCCGGCCAGGCGGCGATCTCGCGGATGGCTGGCTCCGGATACAACGGCCGCCCCGTTGCTGTGGCTATAATAGCGCCGGTCTCCATAGTGCGCAAATAGGGCGAGGCGAAAATCCTGCCGGCAAAGCCGATCCGGCGCAGCCGCTCGCCCAGGAGCCGGGCTTGGGTCTGGCCCAGTTCGGTGAGGATCGGGTCGCCGGCCGGATATTCCGGGTTGTTCTCCATGCTCGAAAGCCACGGCTGTCCGTGGCGCGTGATATAGATGATCATTTCTTGCGGCGCGAGGCTCCTTCCATCAGTTTGTCCCACGGCACCGCCTTGTCCCGCAGCGCCTTGGGGGATACGCGCACGAGGCGATAAGCCTCCCGGTCCAGCAGGTGGCCGTTCCGGATGCCCAGCGCCTCCAGGTCGGCGGGGATGGGCTTGTCGGAATGGCCGTAGAAGAGCATGTCGGCGCGCAGCTCGGGGAGCAGCGGGGTCAGCTCGCCGCCATAGTCATAGTGGATGAAGAGCAGGCGCCAGCGTGCTTCCCGCGCCTGCCGCATGTCCTGGTGCAGCCAGAGGAGCTGCTCCATGGTCATGCTGCGCTCCACCAGGCGATTGGCGCCGTCATAGCGGGCATAGCCATCCACGAAGGCGAGGTGGCACCCGCTGAAATCCAGGCCATAGTCGTCGGTGGGGCGGTCCCAGGGCCGGCCCATGTAGCGGTGCCAGGCGGTCCGGGAGTAGCCAAAGGCCTGGTCGTGGTTGCCGACCACCATAAAGAGCGGCATCCGCAGACCCAGGAGGAGCTCCTGCGCGCGGCGGGCCTGCCACTCGACCGCCTCGGCGGAGAGCGGTTCCTTCTCCGCGCCGTGGCGGCTGACCACGTCGCCGGTGCAGACGACCAGCGCGGGGGCGAGCCGGTTCAGGCGATCCACCAGGGCAGCGACGCGATCGGTCTGGTCCACCAGGGCCCCGGCGACGTCCTTGAGCAGGTGCAGGTCGCTGATGTGGGCGAGGGTGAAGGCGTCGCGCTCGGCCACGCTGGCGACGGCGTGTGGCGAGACAAGCCGCGCCGCGCCGCGACGAAAGACGAAGAGGTCATAAAGCCCCTCCGGCAGCGGGCGCGTGGCGCAGCCGACGTGGGTGAACCCGTCGCGAAACTGGCGGGAGACGACGATCAGCGGGTAGACACCCGCAGCGCCTTCCAGGCTGACGCCCTCCACCGGCACCTCGCCCTCCAGCACCACCCGCAGGGGGTCGCCGGTCCAGGGGGCCAGGTCGGGCCGCAACGGCGCCTCCCGCCGCAGCAGGGCGGGGCGGGTCCAACGGGGCTCGCGGATGGCGCCGATCTCTACAGCCATGGGCTAGCGGGCCTCCGGGGTCCAAAGCTGGGCGGCGGGGAGGCCCACCTCGCGCACAAAGGCCGCCTGGGCGTCGGCGCCGCCGATGCGCTCCAGGCTGTGGGCGTCGGAGCCGATGGCGATGCGGATGCCCGCGGCGATGGCCTGCTGTATAAAGACCCGGTAAGCGGGATCGGGGAAATCGGCCCTGGCCTTGGGGTTCACCTCCAGCGCCTGGCCGCTGACGCGCAGCGCGTCCAGGAGCCCCTGCAAGCAGGCGTCGGGGATCAAGCTGAAGCGCCATTCGGGAAGGATCCCCTTGCGGACCAAGGCGTGGCCCATGCTCCAGGCGTGGGCGATGACGTCCACGGTGGGGCAGCGGGTCAACACCAGCAGGCGGCGGTGCTCCTCGGCGATATAGGCGTCCCGATCCAAGGCGCCCTCGCCCAGCCCATGCACCGAGCCGAGGCAATAGTCCAGCCCCAGCTCGCGCTTGAGGCGCGGCGCCGCGGGGACGGAGAGGCCGTCGCCCGCGACGTTGACGTCGAGCTCCGCGCCCACGTAGAGGCGGGGCGGCGCCGAGACGGTGCGGAACTCGGCCACCAGCTCCGCCAGGCAGGCGGCGGGGTGCTTGGGGTCGGCGTCCAGGTGCTCGACGACGCCGATGGCCTGATAGCCCAGCTCGGCGCAGCGGGCGGCGATGTTGGCCACGGTGGCGTCGGGCCGCCCGCCGCTCAGCCGGTAGCGGGTGGCGTGGAGGTGGAAATCGAGCTTGGGCCAGTCGTTCACAACGCCTCCCATTCGTCCAGCTTGGCCAGCACCAGCTCCAGCAGGCCGTCGGCGGCGCCCGGGGCAAAGTGCGTGGAGGCCGAGGAGGCCTCATACCCGCCGCGGGCATACTCGTACGCGAAGGGCAGGTAACCCTGATAGCCGCCGGCGCAGGAGCAGAGGACGCTGTGGGGGTGCGCCGCCTTCATCTTGCGGGCGAACTCGGAGAGGACCTCGAACGGCAAGCCCACCAGCATCGTCTCCCCGATCTGCAGGAACTGGACGGGGATGGCGAAGCGGTTGTCGGGATAGAGCTGGTGGCGAAAGAGGGCGTTGGAGGCGAGCTGATACCGCTCATTAGCCTTGACATAACTCTCTTCGCGCGGATTGGCTTCGGCGTCCAAGAGGGCCAGGAACGCTTCTCGCGCCGCCTCGTACTCGGCCTCGGCGGCGGGGCCGGTGCGGAGGATCGTCTCCGCCTCCAGCGCCACCACCTCGGCGCGCAACGTGGCGCGCTCGTCAGCGGCGAAGCGGCGCTCGGCCAGGACGATGGATTCGCCGAGGATGCCGCCGATGCGCTGGCGGGAGCGGCCGAAGCGGTCCTGCGGCACGGCGTCGCCCGCGCCGCCCAAGGTGAAAAAGGCGGGACAGCCATACGCGGCGGTCAGCGCCTGGCGCAGGTAATAGGGGTAATCGGCGGAAAGGCGGTAGTGGTCGGCGTCGCCCAGCGGCCCGCCGGTGACGGGGTGGCAGCCAAAGTTGGCCAGCACCGCGCGGACGCCCAGCTCGTCGCGGACGCGCAGGGCAAAGAGCTCGGTGTCGATGGGGCCGATGGTGTAGCGGTCCGCGTCCAGCGGGTAGCGAAAGTTGGTCTGCACGGAGCCATCAGGCCGCACGGTGCGCCGGTTGAAGGCCACCTGCGGCGCGGCGAGTCGGGCCGTCTCGAGAGACGCTGGCTGCAGGTTGCGCAGGCTCTCCTGGGCCGCCTCCACCATCTTGAGCTGGAGATCGGCGACAAAGCGAGGATCGGGGCCGACCAAACCGACCCGCGGCGAGGTGTACTGCTGGATGTGCAGCGCCGGGGCAAAGTGGGTGTGCGAGCAAGAGATCAGCACGTGGTCGGCGGGGACGCCGGTCAGATCCTCCAGGTGCGCGGCCAGCCGCTGGGCGATATCGGCGTGGATGCCGATCATGTCGCAGGTCACGATCAACAGGGTGGTCTGGCCGTCCGAGATGGCGAGGCAGCCGAGCTGCAGCGGCTCCAGCACGCCGTCGGAGGGGTGGTCGCGCCCGGAATAGCCGTGCATCCAGACGGGATAGGCGGGGGTGATGTCCCGCGTGGCCGTGCCGAATTGTAGGGTCATATGGAACTCCTGTTAGCTGATCCGAAGCCGGATGGTCTTGAACTCGTGCGGGCCCAGCGTCACGCGGGCGGCGCCATCGGCCACGGCGCAAGGGGCTGCCCCAACCAGCGGCTCCTCGTCCAGCGAAACCTCGCTGGCGGAGAGGATGGGCCGGGCCAGCCGCAGATCGGCCACGGCGGCCTCGCCGCGCAGCTCCAACAGGCGGACGATGACGTCGCCGCCGCCCGCCTCGGCCAGCTTGACCGTGGTGGCGACCACGCCCTCGCCGGCGATGCTGATGGCGGGCGCGCCGGGTTGCAGCGTGCCCGCGCCCGCGGACTGCATGGCCCGGGCCAGCAAGGGCCGGTTGAACCCTTGCGCCTGTTCCTCCACCCCCGCCGCTTGCCAGGTTCCCAGGTGGGGATAATAGGCGTAACGGAAGCGGTGCAGTCCCTCGTCGGGGTTGCGGTCGGGCTCGTAGGAGGCGCGCACCAGGGTCAGGCCCAGGGTGTTGCCGTGGGCCTGGTAGCCGTACTTGCAGTCGTTCAGGAGCGCCACGCCGTATTCGCCGGTCGTCTCGGTCAGGTCGCCCCACATCTGCGCGGCGGACTCTTGACCGTCGGCGGGGCGCTGGATGGTCCCAAAGGGGACCTGGAAGGTGGCCGCGGTGGGGCCCAGCGTCGCGTCAAAGCGAGCGCGCAGCATGGGCGCGTCGGTCTGGTCCGAGCCGCGCTCGTGCCAGTCGATCTCGGTGTCAAAGACGACGGCGCGCGAGCCGCGGTAGAGGTGGAGGCGCTGCACCAGCGTGGAATGGAGCAGGCTCCGCCGGACCTCGATGGTCCCGCGCACCGGGCCCGACTCGACCAGGCGCGCCTCCGCGCCGCTCACCAACCGATCGATGCGGCTGATGTTGCCCAGTTGCCAGGCCGACATGCCGTGCGGCTGCTCCCACCAGACCTCCAGCCGGTTGAGCGGGCCGGTGGTGTCCAGCCCGGCGTTGCGCTCGTTGTGGGCGTTGGCGGCCAGGTCGCGCTTGGCCTCCTTGTCCCACAGGTGGGTGATGGCGCCGGAGCGGGCGTCGACTTGCACGCGGAGGTGCGCGTTCTCCAGGGTCAGCGGGGCGGCCAGCGCCACGTCGCCGGCGCCGGGGAGCGGCGTCGCGTCGCCGGGGCGATAGACGCGGAAGCCCAGCGCGGGGACCTCCTCGGCGACGATGAGCAGCCCCTCGGCGGAGCGCTGCGCGGGCAGCCGCTGGCCGCGGTCGTCGGTCACCCAGGCGCACTCCCAGTCCACGGGCAGCGCCACGGGGTCGGTGCGGGACCAGGGGAGCGAATTAAAGACGCAGGCAGCGGGCCCATCGCCGGTATCGAGCTGCTTGGCCAGCGCCGCCAGCGCGGCGTCGGCGAGCGCCTTGCCACGGGCGATGGCTGGCTCGGCCCAGGCGTGGGCAGTGCGGGAGGTGATGCCGATGCCGCAGCCGCAGAGGATATCGTGGAACTGCTGGAAGAGCACGGCTCGCCAGCTATCCTCCAGCGCGGCGTGAGGGTAGGGGTGGCCGGTTAGCAGCGCCGCCGCCGTGGCCACCGCCTCCGCATCGGTCAGGGTGCGCTCGCCGGCGCGGTTGAGCCGCTTGACGTCGGCGTGGCTAGTGTAGCACCCGGCAAAGACGGGGTTCAGCTCGCCGCGCCGGACGGGCAGCTCGGGGTTGGCGGCCTTGACCGCGTCGAAAAAGGCCGTGACGGTATCGAGGCGCAGCGTGGGCAGGCAGGGCGCGGCGTCGATGGCGCGGGCCATCTCCAGGTCGCGGATGGTGGCGCCGCCGCCGTGGTCGCCCACGCCATAGACCATCAGGCTGTGCTGGAGGCCGCAGCGCTCGGCCAGCAGGATGGACTTCTCCACCGTCTGCCAGGGGTTGATCTCGCCCAGGTACCAGTGCGGCTCGTGGACGCTCAGCACTCGCGAGCCGTCCTCGGACTCCCACCAAAAGAGCGGGTCGCCCTTACCGCCGCGGCAGAAATAGTGGTATTCGGCCCCGCCCTTGCGCGTGATCTGGGGCAGGGTGGCGGGGTGGCCAAAGGTGTCCGGCTCCCAGAGCAGCCGCGGCTTGGCGCCGAAGAGCTGCTCCATGTAGCGGCGGGTGTAGAGGAAGTGGTGGGCGATGGCCTCGGAGGAGGACATGTTCATGTCGTTCTCCACCCAGGTGTTGGCGGCCACCTCCCAGCGCCCCTCGGCCACCCGCGCCTTGACCCGCTCTAGGATCTCGGGCTCATAGACCTCCATGGCCCAATAGGTGGAGGCCTGGCTCTGGGTAAAGTGCAGCTCGGGGTAGCGGTCCATGAGCTGGTCCATGGTGCGAAAGTCGCGGCGGATGACGTCCACCGTGTCCTCCCAGGGCCAGAGCCAGTTCATGTCGATGTGGGCGTGGCCCGCGGCATGGACGACATAATCCTTGGCCTCGGGGACCAGCGCGGCGAGCTTGGCGATGCCCTCCGCCGCGCCCGTTTGCCACTTGCCCCAGTCCCGCGCGGCCAGGGCGGCCCAGGGGAGCCCCTCCACCGCCTTGCGCCAGGCGCTTTGGGCGCGCGCGCCCTTTTGGGCGGCCAGGAAGCGCGAGAAGGCCAGTTGGGCGCGCAGGAGCTCCAGCGCGTTCACCGTCTCCTGGACGCGCTGGCAGCGCAGCCGCGCGCCGCCAAAGCCGCCCAGCCCGTCGCCCTGGGGGATGACGCAGGCAACCTCGAAGGACTGGCCAGGGTGCAGCGCCTCGGCGAGGGGGATGGGGGCAATGCGGGCGTCCAGCCACCAGTCGTGGCCCGCGGCCAGCTCGCCATTGACATAAACGCGGCAATGGACGGGGAGGTTGATGCCCATCTCCAGGGGCGATCCGGCGGTGGGGATCCCCTCCACCGCCTCGGGGTAGCGGACGATCCCACGGAGCCAGGTTTCGCCGGAGGCGGTGGACCAGCCGCGCGGCGTGGTGACCTCCTCCCAGTCGCTCACATCGCCAGAGATGGCGCGCTGCGGGTCCACGGTCCCCGCGGGGCCGTGCCAGAAGCGCCACTGGCGCAGCAGGTTGGGCTGGCCGAGCGCCTGCAGCGCCTCCTCCAGCTTGGCCGTGGCCTCAGACAGGATCGGCAGCAGGTCGTTCTTGGTGGTAGCCATGGGCGATTATCCTCCCTCGGGGAGCTACACCGCAGAGACGCAGAGGACGCAGAGAGAGGAATTGATCATGATATCTCTGCGCTCTCTGCGCCTCTGCGGTGGATTGGTCCTACCCTAGCGCTTTGCGGGTGGCTTCGACCACCTGCGAGAGCACCAGGTAGGTGTCGATATAGCGGTGGTAGCGCCCCTCGGTGCGGCGCAGGAAATCAGCGGCCTGGTCCAGCGCCTTCATCGCCCGCTCCTTATCGCCGGCGCGATGGGCGCGGTGGGCGGCGGCCATGTAGGCCAGCAGCCGGGCATGGTAGGCGAGGATGTCGAGCGAGCGGCGGTGGACCTCGTTCTGGGTCAGCTCTTGCCGGGCGCTCAGGGACGCCGAGGCGTCGGCGATGAACTGCTCGAGCTCGGCCAGCCGGGCGTCGTCCGCGTCCAGCAGCGGCAGCGCGCGGGCGTGGGCCGTCTCGGCCACCTGCAGGAGCGACTCTAGCCGATCCAGGTAGCCATCCACCCAGGCGGCGCTGTCGCCATAGGCGGCCTCCAGGTAGCTGCGGCGCAGCGCCTCCCAGGAGACGCTGGGGTTCCAGAGCGCCTCGGCCAGGGCGGCCATGGCCAGGCCCGAGGGGTAAAAGTTGCGGAAGGGCTGGCAACTGACGATGCCATCCAGCCCGGCGGCCTTGAGCCCTTGCAGGTCCTCCCAAAAGACCCGCGCCACCACCGTGTCGGTCATCTGCCGCCAGACGGCCCACATCAGGTGATAGTCAAAGTCAAAGCTATCGCCCTGGAAGACCTTGCGCCAGGCGGCCAGGCTCTCGGCATAGGCGCGGTTGGTGATGGGCGCGACGGTCTGGTTCACCGGCGGGCGCGGCGCCAGCCCCTCCTCGGCGCAGGCGTCGCTAAAGAGGTCGTGGCCGTAGCAGCGGCGGATGGGCGCGAACATCATGATGGCGTTGCCGTAGCGGTCGTCCATGATTACCTGCTCCGGCGGCCACCAGAGCTCGAAATAGCAGAGAAAGACGAAACGCTTGCCCGGGGCGCGCTGCTGGAGCGCGACGGAGAGGGCGTTGACGAGCTTGGCGTACCAGTCGGCGATGGAGAGCGTGCGGCAGTCGTCGCATTCGCACTTGTTGTTCATGGCGTCGGAGAGCCAGACGTGCACCACGTCCACCTCGGGGTGGGCGCTGGAATAGCGCGCGATCTCTTCCACGAACGCGTCAAAGGCCGGCTGGAAGGAGTAGCAGAGCTCGGTATTGATGGGCATATCGCGGAAGAGCTTGCGGGCGCCGCCGGTCTCGGCCACCCAGCGCTGGCGGTCGGCGGGGACCGGCTCGTCGGTGGTGACCCAGCCAGAGCGAGGCAGCCCCAGCGTCAGCGCCGTCCAGCCGTGGCCCACCTGGTGCAGCACCAGGCCGCGGGTCTTGAGCGAGGCGATCACCTCCAGGTCCAGGGCGCGGGCCTCGGCCTCGCTGACGTCGTGGTCCTTGCGCTCGGGGTTGTAGCGCTTGCCGTACCAGAGCTGATAGAAATACTGGCTGTTGAAGAACTGCAGGAAGAGGGTGTTCATCCGCCGCTTGGCGCACCAGTCCACCATCCCCAGCGCGTGATCCAGCGAGGGGGCGCCCTCGATGCAGAGGCCGCGGTGGCGATAGGCGGCTAGTTCGCGGATGGGCGACTCGGGCGCGTCCAGCTCCTTGAAGCGGGGGATCACTTCGCCATCGGGGCCGGGGCGGACGTAGCGGACGCCCTGGCTCTCCAGGTAGGCATAGACGCCAAAGAGGACGCTGCGGGCGTTGCGCCCGGCGATAGCGACCCCGCCCTCGGCGCCCCAGATCGCATAGCCGTCATCCAGCAGCGAGGGGGTCAGCTCGGCGCCCGGCGGCTGGGGCAGCCAGTCGCACAGGCCCAGCCAGATCGTGCCCGGCGCGGGCTCCACGGCGTAGGCCCCTTGGGCTCTCCAATCGGTGCCGGTGATCTTGGCGCCATAGCGCGCCAGCTCGCGCGCCGCAAAATCGAGCGTCTTGTCGGTGGCTGCGTCGCTGGTCTTGAGCCAGCGGACCTCTGATAGCCTCATCTTGGCCTCCTCACCTGCCGTGCAGGCGTTCTCGTGCTCAACGGGGGTATTATACCGCATCGCGCCAGATGGAGCAATCGGGAGAGGGGCGGGCCGGGCTTACACTCGCGGTCTAGCGCGCCATTTCTGATGCGAGGCCGGTCATCCGCAGGCTTGCCTCCCAGACCTGGCGGCCCGTCTGGCGATCCAGGGCGTGGGCCGCCGGCTTTTCGCCGATGGTGAGGTAGAAGAAGCGGCCGCTGATCTCGGCCATCTCGGGGGCGGCGGCGAGGTAATAGAGCGCCTCGCCCGAGATGGCGGGGTCCTTGAGGGTCGGGCCGATCACGTGGCGCGAGTACCAGCGGTACAGGGGGCCGTTGTTGTTGCCGATGTTCGTTTTGACGTCTCCGGGGTGCATGGCGTTGATGGTGACGCCGGAGCCCCGCAGGCGATCGGCGAACTCCCAGGTGGTCAGGAGCTGGGCCGTCTTGGAGGCGCCATAGCCGGCATAGCCGTTGTAGCGGCGGCGCTCCCAGTTCAGGTCATCCAGGTGCACGCCATGAAAACGGTGGCCCTCCGAGTTGACCTGGATGATCCGCGCCGGCGCGCTGGCCTGGAGGCGCTCAAGCAGCAGATGGGTCAGCAGGAACGGCGCGAGGTGGTTGACGCAGAAAACCGTCTCGAACCCTTCGCGGGTGGCCGTGCGGCCGGTGCAAAAGAGCCCGGCGGAGTTGATCAGCACGTCGAGACGAGCATAGTTGCGCAGCAGCGTGTCGGCTGCCTCCCGCACCTGGCGGAGGTCGGCAAAGTCCGCCTGGACGATGTCCACCGGGACCGGGTATTGGGCCAGAAGCTGCTCGCGGACAGCCTGGGCCTTGTCCAGATTGCGGGCGAGCAAGACGAGATGCGCGCCGCCGCGGGCCAGCCGCTGGACGGCCGCCAGCCCCACGCCCGACGTGGCGCCCGAGACGACGCACACCTGGCCCGCCAGGGAGGCGCCGGTGGTCTTTTGCGCCGCCCGGCTGTTCTGCAGAAACACCAGTTCGTCTGGTAGCGCGAGCTTCATCTGGTTTTCTCCCTCTACCCGAAGCGTTTGCGCATGAAGCGGCGATACGGCCCCTTAAAGTAGGGGATGCCGTTAAAGATGTCGCCCCACAGGTCGTAATAGTCGCGCTGCTCGAGGATCCGGCCGTCCGGGTGCAACACGAGCTTGGTGGCGCCATAGACCGGGGTGCTGGGGAACTTGTCGAAGGCCATGGTCATGGTCCACTCCATCAGGATGGTATCCCCGCTCTGGGCGATGGCGTGGATGTCCATCTGCAGCGATTTACAGCGCTGGGTCAGCCGCGCGCAGAGCGCCGTGAACTCGGCGATCCCCTCGATGCGCTGGATCGAGTCCTGGAAGACAATGTCCGGGTGGTAATAGGGCAGGATGTGGGACCAGTCCGGCTTGCCCTGGGCGTTGTACGTCCTGGACCAGAGCTCTTTGACGGTGGCCGTGTCCAGCGTGCGGAGCGGTTCGGGCTCTGCGCTGGCGGCCTCGACCTGGCTATTGGTGCGTTCCGGATCCATGGCACGCTCCCGTCGAAACAAGATGGGCGCAACTGGTGCGCCGGCCAGTCGTCTGCCTCCGCGGAACGATCCGCTGACCAGGGCTTGTGGCGGCGGAAGGGCGCCCCGTCCCTACTGGTCGTCAGCGCGGAGGAGTTCGGCCTGGCGGCGGTAGAGCTGGCTATACAGGCCGCCGCGCTGCATCAGCTCCTCGTGCTGGCCGACCTCGGCGATCTTGCCCCGCTCCACGGCGACGATCTTGTCGGCGTTGCGGATGGTGGAAAGACGGTGGGCGATCACCAGCGCCGTCCGGCCGCGCATCACGTTATCCAGCGCCTGCTGGATGAGGTACTCGGCCTCGGCGTCCACCGAGGAGGTGGCCTCGTCCAGGATGAGGATGCGCGGGTCCACCAGGATGGCCCGAGCCAGGGCGATGCGCTGCTTTTCGCCTCCGGAGAGCTTGACGCCCCGCTCGCCGACCTCGGTGCCATAGCCCAGCGGCAGCGCCGAGATGAAATCGTGGGCAAAGGCGGCCTTGGCGGCGGCGAGCATCTCGTCCTCGGTGGCGTCGGG